>Ga0307516_10000401_pt1 | contig 56555 bp, 69 predicted proteins | sample 19_EM_MG_FD_203310 | JGI IMG/M metagenome (GOLD analysis project Ga0307516, IMG submission 203310) | Populus trichocarpa ectomycorrhiza microbial communities from riparian zone in the Pacific Northwest, United States - 19_EM | ecosystem: Host-associated > Plants > Roots > Unclassified | place...
GGATTTCGAAGCCGAAGTGATTAGGATTGGAGTGGGATTTGGGGGGATATGGGATTGCAGCGCCAATAAGAGAAGCCCCCAAGAAGAAAGAAAGAGAAGCACGATGGGGTGAGTGCGTGGGGGGGGGAGGGGAGAAGAGGCTGATTGGGAGAAAGGGAGATTCGGGGGAAGGAGAAGAGGAAGAGCAGGAAATGCCAGCTCAAGATGACTTTATGGAGGAAGCCCTTCTCTGGAGAGCATCTTTGGGCATTCCCTCGATAGTTCAATCTCGGTAAACAAACAACTATTGCGGCAACAATGCCCGCGCGTTGCTCGGCAACCGAAAGTGGTCCGGCAGGCTGGGGACAACCTTGAAGGCGGCCCCGAAAGTAAACAACGGATCTGGACAGAGGAAGGCACAGCAGACATTCTCCTCGGCTTCTTTTCTTGTACGCACACCCTCCGCCTCCCCCGCGTCTCGTGCGTACATATCTACACACCGCATAGATACGCGCACGTAACTGCTAACTATACCAGCACGCCTTAAGACCTCGATTCTGACATTTTACCGTCTTTTCCACCGTCGAACTGCTGGGGGCCATTCCTTTTTTTTTCTTTGTGGTTCTGCAATTCTGCAGATCGCTTGCCTTCCCCAACCGCGGCCCTAGGCGGGTCAGCAGTGAAGGCCGGAACCCTGGCACTTGATGTCATTTATCGTTTGGGCCCTGCACCGTCGCTATTTGCCGCAGCGATTGGCCCCATCGCCCGCCGCCCGCCGCAGCTGCATGGGGACTAAACTAGTGCTACGCACTACTCTTCTCTAGCTTGCACGCCACCTCCAGGCCTCCTGGTCTCCTGCTCCTGGACTCACTCGGACACAGAAGAAAAGCGAGTGAGCTCTCCACTCCGCTGCACTCCACTCTATCCTAGGTACATGCAAATCGAACGCACTTACATACATTTACATACATACATGTCTTCCTGCAGAAGACCTGGCTGCATGTGCTGGAATCGTGTTTGGGGCCGGCACACACAATTGGGCGCGAGCGAACGTCAACCGCCACCACCACAACAACATCAACAACAACAACGGGAGTGGTCGGGATGGCGAGAACTAGAGCAGGCCACGGACAGAGCAGGCGACGCGCGGGTGATCGTGCGAAGTGACCAGGCGTGTGAGCGTGAACCGGAACGCAGGCAGCCAAGCAACCGCGGATGCAGTATCGCACGGCTGCACATCCGCTGTGGATATCTGGGTACGTACCGCCACATACGTGCGCGCGCGTGGTGGCTCCACTTGCAGTCTTGCACCCGCCGGAAAACACTTCCTCTCTCTCCGCCAATCTCCCGCGACTCCGGCGGCGGTCCTTCTCCGTTTGCACGAGCTGCCGGACTAAGCACTGCGGGTCGGGCCCTCGCTGCAAGGGGGAAGGAAGCCCGGGAAGGGGCACAGAGATGCGTCGAGCCCCCGAACAAAAAGCGAGCAGCCATGGCCCAAGCCATCCGACATTTCGACGCCTCGGCATCTCGAGCCGCCGTTCTGGCCATTGGGCGGGCAGCCACAGCACCGCACATTGCGATTTCACGGTCACCAATCGCACGCCACTGCGGCCGATGCGAACATACGGAGAAGAAGAAAAAAAAGAGCGTCGACGGACACGCCGGGCTGTGCGATATCTACTGGACGTTATATGGTGCCAGTATGCAGCCTGCAGGCTGGGAATCTGACTGCACGCAAGATAAAACATCCAAAACAACAACAACAATTCAGCTCTGTGGCGCGTCATGACCCCCCCCCCTTCTCGCCGCTCGCTCTGCGTCGGCGTCCTCCACTTTGTCGATCTGGCCAATCGGCTGCGGCCTCGCCCTTCGTACGCGTCTGCCAGGTGTGGCCCGTAACCGCATCCGATATCACATCGACATACCTGGGTCCTGACTCTACCCAACTGTATAGATATACGGATATCACACTCGACGCCACTGGTCATCACGACGCCGAGGACAACAACAACAGCCGGGACAGGCAAACGCTACGAGCCGGTAGGGTGTCCCGCAACTACGCATATTCTTACGCACACTGCGCTGCGGAGTAAGTAGGCACCTACACTCCTACCTGGAGCGCCCAGTTCGCCTGCGGAGTGTGCGTTCCTCACGCGGACGCATATGTAGCGAGTTTCGTGTCGATTGCGAAAGGAACCGGAAAGAAGATAGTTAGCGTGCCTCCGGGGCTCGGAGATGGGCATAGGGCAGCCATGCACTCTACCGGATCCTTGCCGGTTCTGCTACACCTCCTTGGCGCACTTGGGAGCGACTCGAGGACCGCGAGTGCTGGATGGTGCAGACCCGCTGCTCGACGGGAGCCGTATGTATAGAAAGGGAGCCGTCGGAGCTTGTATGTGTCGACATAACGACGATCTCATACATAGACCTCGGTTCTCTTGCCGCGCGCAATCTCTTCGCGTCTAGCTCGCTCGCACTGGCACTCGTCCTCGACTCGCACTGTCATGCACACATGACGACAGCACTATTCCGGCCCAAAACACACCGGTCCTACGCGAACAGAACGGTCTGAAATCGGACCTCGCCATCTCGTGGAGCACGCTGGGCCTCCAAACTCCAGTCGTTTGATTGCGCGGTTTTGGCAGGCATCGTTGGATCCGTCGTCCGGCGACGTCCTGTCCTGTCCTGTCCTGTCCCCTCGACGGCAGGGCGAATCGGCGAACCTCCGACAAGAAGATGCAGAGCCCGCGCAGCGATCCGTCTCGGAGCCCGCGCGGATGCCATGGGCCTTTCCCACCTTCCCGGGGGGTGGCCGGGCTGCACCGGCGGAAAAGATACTCGGCATTTCCTTCGACCATCCCATCCCCCACTATCCAAAGGGGTTCGCTTTTGGCGGATGCCTATGTAGCAATAATGTATGCCGTGCGCACTTGCAGCCTTTCGCACTTTCTGCAGAATCCCTTCCTCCGCCTCTCGCTATCCCCTTCCCCGTGTGACGGATGTAGACGAAAATGTGCAAGCGCAAAAGGTCCGCATGCAGTGAGGGGAAGTGCACTGCCCTTTTGCGACCGTATTCCGGGGAGAGCTCGAAATCTTTCAACTTTGATCCGTTTAGATACTTCCATCACGAATACGACGCGTGGACGTCGGACGCCGGACGCTCACTACCGGGTCTTCGGGAATTGGGCACTCCGCTCTCCTGTACTAGTAGATGCTCGGAATCAAATTTCACGGGGGGGGAGAATAATACGTGTTCGTTCACGATGCCCAGAAAAACGCGCCGGATTTCCGTGTGTGGCGGGCTTGTGGGCGGGCCGAGTAGATACCCTCTCTCCCTACCGCGGGTCGTGTGTGTGGATTGAGCCCGGGTGTTCCTCCGCTCAGGCACCACGAACGTCGAACGTTCTTAACGTATGTATGTACTAGTACATACTCGTGTGCTGTACTCCCAGCTGCATCGACGGGGGCTCGGTCTCACAGGCCCGGACAAACCAGCTGAGGTCGCGACGCTTCCGCTGTGAGTTTCAGCTCGATCGTCCTCGAGTTGCGGCGCGCCTGGCCAGAACTACACTGGGCCAGTGACGAAAAAAGTAACTAATTCCTCGCTCTGCATAGCTGGTTACGGCGTTACACACAGCACCTTCTCCCTACGGCCATTGGGTATCGGAGATCCCACAGGATCTTGGCTGGATACTCTACATAGATACGTACTAGCTACACATGGAGTGGATATCTATGCCGGAGAAAAATGGCGAATCCGAAGATAGAAATAGAATCCACGAAATTAATCCACATAGATAGATACACATACATATGCACAGGGATGGCGAGATTGAGGAGGCCGCCGTCCTTGGCTGGCGCACAAACACTTGCATGGAAGCAGAGGTTAGATCGCGCATGCAGGCGGCTGCGCTGCGCGCGGACGAGCCTGGTGCAGTACAAAGCAAAGACGTGGGAGCCGCACCGCGGGACTCGGGTGACCCGGAAAGAGCGAGAGATGAGGAGGGAGAGCAAGAGAAAGCGCACAAAAAAAACAGGAAAAAGGAAAAAAAAAGAAAAAAAAAAAAAAAGCGGGATGCGATGCTAGCTAAACCGTGAATTCGCGATGCGCATTCGTCATAATACTACATCCTCTTCGACCCATCTCCTTCCCCCTTGGTCAGGTATCTCCGCTCGGTCTCCCGCATGACACTCAATCGCACTGCTAATGGGTGACCGCATCGCAGTCTCTCCGCCGCAGTCGCGATGATGCTCCGTGCCGTCTCGTCGCGATGCCCGAGATGTCTGTCCGCCGCCGCCACCACCATCCCCGCTGGCCCGACTGCAAGCACTTTCGTGCGACACATGTCCCGTGACCCGCAGCGGAAGCGTCCGCAACGCCTCATCCTTTCGACCAGAGTTGCTAGCGGCGAAAATGGCGGTCGGCGAGCCAGGGACGACTTCTCGCCACCGGGGCTGAACCGACGGACGGCCAACATTCCCGCCCACTTTCCGAACAGGAGTCGTCCAGCCGCGCGGGAAGAACATGGCGGCAGGAAGAGCAGCCGGGCCGCTGAGAGCCATGACAGGAAACACAGGCCCAAGGAGCCCCGCGAGATGAAGCACATGAAGATGCGCCAGTCACTGGCATCCGTGTCGCGGGACACCAGGATCATGACCCAGGAACGCATAAGGTCGCTCGAGTCCTTCCGGGACTTGGGGCTGTTGCCCACTACGCAGGAAGCAGTCGTTACCAGCGCGCTCGGCGACGTTGAAGCCATCGCGCCAACGGCGGTGCAGAAGCTGGTTATTCCAGCCTTGACGGGGACAGGGCAGACGCGGCGCCGAAGGAACGCCGAGCCCGGCAAGGTTGGAGCGGAAACCTACCTTATTGCCGCCGAGACTGGTTCCGGAAAGACGCTGGCATATGCTATTCCTGTTGTGGACGCTATCAAGCGCCAGGAACAGGAGGAGAGGGAGGCCGCGCGGCTGGAGGCAGAGCTGAACCCCACGCCCGAGCCAGCCCCCAGCGACATCGAGATACCGACGGTGGAAAAAGAAACGCTCAATGGCAGGCCTCGAGCTGCCATCCTGGTGCCCACGGCAGAATTGGTGTCTCAGGTCGGCGCGGTTATGAAGTCGCTCTCACATGTGGCGAAGTTCCGGGCCGCGGTCATCTCTCGCGAATTCTCTCCCACCGTCATCAGGAACCGGCTCTTCGGGGGGCCGGTCGATGTTGTCGTCTGCACACCGCACCTGATCAACAGCCTGACGGAAACCAACCCGGCTCTCTTCTCTAGATGCACCCACATCGTTGTCGATGAAGCCGATTCACTGTTCGATAGATCGTTCGCGCCCATCACAAGGGCCGTCATCGGGCGGTGTGAGAGCCTCCAGAAGCTGATCCTGTGCTCCGCCACGATCCCCCGGTCGCTCGACACCCAGCTCCGCAAAATCTACCCCAACATGAAGCGCCTGGTTACGCCGAATCTGCATGTGGTTCCCCGACGAGTGCAACTGCACATAGTCGATTCGGACAACACATTGTACCATGGGAACAAGAAACTGGCTTGTGCGGATACCCTCTATGCCATCGCCAAAGACAACACCGAAGACGGCTTCCTGAAGAGAGTCATCGTCTTCGTCAACGAGCGCGAGACGACGACCGAGCTCACCCGGTACCTCCGGTCCAAAGGAATCGATGCGGTCGAGTTTGCCCGGGACACCAAGGACCGCATGTACACCGAAACCATGGAACTGTTTACGTCGGGCAGACTCGACGTCGCCTCGGACCTCAAGGGCCGCCAGAGGATGAAAGTATTGGTTACCACGGACATTGCAAGCAGGGGCGTGGACACGAAGACGGTCAAGAACGTGATCCTGTACGACAAACCTCACAGCGCGATAGATATGATACACCGAATCGGTCGAACCGGGAGGATGGGGCGGAGAGGCAGGGCGATTATATTGGTCGATAAGCACACCGACAAAGGCTGGATCAAAGACATCAAGACGCAAGCTTCCCCTCGACCATCTTGTTTTTCGTCGTACATCAGAGAACCCGGGTGTGCTGACTTTGAAACACAGGAGCATGCACATCGGTGGACCCCTCATCTAGGCTTTTCGAGCGCGCGGGGGGTGAAGAGTTGTCATGTAATTGGCCATGATGGATCGGCAGCCACCATGGGGAACCCCCCTTCCTTAGATCCCACTGTCAACAACAGCACGGCGAAGGGGGACGGATACGGAGTTCTGCATGCTGGCAACATGGCTCTTGGCGAGGGGTAAGATACGTTGTGTATAGGTATAGATAGATATACTTTTTTACCAGCCATCGAATTGCACTTCGTCGTCAGCCTTACCGCCGGCCACCCTCCCATCGTGACCGGTTTCGTTCCGTAATAGTATTTGTTGTGCATACATACGTGCGCACGCGCTCCTCTCCTCTCCGTGGGGTTTGAAACCAAATTTTCGGCCGCCGTGATGTACTGTTGCTCTACGGGCCAGTCTTTCTTCAGTCGCCCAACAGCCGAGTACTGCGGCATGATTCTGTGCCACAGCATGTACCGCACCAATTCCGAGTTTCGAGATTCACTGGTTGAGGCGTGGTAATATATAGAGCATATTTTTCTTCCTGGAGCTGAGATAGGGAGCCTTTTCCTGCACTGATGTGAGTTTTTTTTTTTTTTTCTTTTTTCTTTCTCCAAACGGACACGGCAAGCGCGAAGTTAGAGTGGCGTATCTATCTATCTATCTACATAGATATGTATCTACGATCGACTTCCTCTCGGGGGCTCTTCCGATCGACAGGCAGAAGCCTCGTTGTTTTTTTTTGTTTTTTCTTGGCGGGCGTTGTCTAGACAACGCCGTGTTATTTGGCGCACCAACCTCTCAACAGGCAGCAACCCCATTTCGGACATTGTCTTCTCCTCTCCAAACAACTGTTGCCAGCCACCGCAAAGCGCAAGCCTGCGCTCTAACTATAACCCCCACCACCACCATCATCATCACCGCACCAGGTGTTGCGCCTTGTCACCCAACCACAGCCACACACCACTCCTCCAACCGTCTGTGTTGCCGCGCCTTCGATCGTTTGTTTTCGGTATCCGAATATAATGTCCGTTCGACAATTGGAAGCCCGTCTGGCGGGCACGCACCTGAACGAGGAGAATGCAGTCGTCGTTTCCCACAAGTCCACGAAGGTGCGATCTCCCCTAAAACAAAGCAGGTGGTGGGAGGACGCCTATGTATAAGTACAGATGGGGGAGGGGGGGGATTGGGCGGCGGGGGGGCTGACATGTATCCATTGTAGAATACCACATCGGCGCAACAACAACAGCAGAGCCACCGCCACCCTCTGTTGAAGCTCGCGGTGCATAACCAGAACCAAGGCGCGCCGCAATGGCGCTCCGACATGGCGCCGCCGCCGTCGTCGCCGTCGTCGCTGCGGAAGGGCGACGCCGCCGACCTCCGCGACCCGCGGAACTCGCACACCTCCGTTTCCATCCCGCCCGCCGTCCAGCCGGCGCGAGAGTTCCACCTCGGAATGTTCGAGATCGGCCGGCCGCTGGGCAAAGGGAAATTCGGACGGGTGTACCTGGCCAAGGAGCGCAAGAACGGGTTCGTGTGCGCGCTTAAGGTCCTGCATAAACATGAGCTCCAGAAGAATCAGGTGGAGAAGCAACTGCGGCGCGAAATAGAGATTCAGTCGAATCTTCGTCACCCGAACATCCTGCAACTATACGGCCACTTCCACGATTCGAAGCGCGTGTTTCTCATCTTGGAATTCGCGGGACAGGGCGAGCTCTACAAGATGCTGCAGAAGGCTAGGCGCTTCTCTGAGCCGCGGGCTGCTGAAGTGAGTGATACACCCCCGCCTCGACTACCGAGTGATTCCCCATTGTACTAATCCCCCACGCAGTATGTTGCCCAAATGACGGCCGCTCTCATATACCTGCATAAAAAGCATGTCATCCATCGTGATATCAAGCCCGAGAATATCCTTGTGGGCATCCATGGCGAGATCAAGCTTTCGGATTTCGGATGGAGTGTGCACGCACCCAACTCGAGGTAAACCTTATCCTTCGAAGCGTTTTCACATGGGGGGAGAGTACAACTGACACGAACCGAAGGCGCACAACAATGTGTGGAACATTGGATTATTTGCCACCAGAGATGTTGAACGGAAGCTCCCACCACAACGAGAAGGTGGATCTCTGGTCACTTGGCGTTTTGATGTATGAGTTCCTAGTAGGCTCTGCGCCGTTCGAAGATACCCCGCTGGAGACGCAAAAGAGGATCGTGCGTGGCGACATGAAAGTTCCGGAGTTTATCAGCACCGAGGCAGCCGATCTTATCCGGAAGGTTTGTTTCCTCGTAACGGCGAGTATCAGTGAGAATAATGGAGGCTGACAATGTCCATCTAGCTTTTGGTTGTTAGGCCCGATCAGCGGATCCCGCTGCAGGATATCTTCAAGCACCCATGGATCGTCAAGCATGTCACCGGGAAAACGAAACGCGAACGCTCGGGAGCGGAGCGTAGTTCCAGAGAACGCGAGTAGAGTTTGTTCGAGACTGAGCTCAACATTGGCTGGAGTTAACGGGGTTTTTTCTCTTTCTTTTACGGTGGTCAGCTCTCCTGCAATCTGACATCTGTAGTATGCAGAAACGGAGTGTACGACTATTATGTTTTGCATGTTCCTGTGGTCGTCGTCGCTGTTATGTTTATTGGTTTTTTTTTTGTGCGTTGCTCTTCTGGTGTTTGTTTTGATTCCCATTTCAAGTTCAGACTTTTATGATTTGTCTTGGTTAAATAGCGAGGGGTGTGTTGAGCACGAGCGAAGGATATATCCGCATCCAGTCCCGTCTTGCCCTTTCCATTGTTCTATCGTGGCCTCTGTGCTATCATACAGTAATTCACACAGCTGTTCCGTCATTGGTATCATACAGCCTATCGTAACCATTTTCCTTGCGTTACCGATAGATCTCTCGGAATGGCCTCGTGTCGGCGAAGCACGAATCGAAGACCGAGTTCACCACTCGCGCCGCATGCTCATCATCCTCGCATTTCGGATGGTTGCGAACCGACAAGGTCGCCCTCCGCCTCACGCAGTCCTGGTGGTGCTTGGTGAAGTCCCAGATGCCTCTCCCGAGGGTTTCCCTAGTCCACCGACACTCGCCACTGAGGGAAGACGCACGGATCTGTCCACCGCAATCGTTAACGCCCACCTATCCCCCCCCCCCCCCCCTCCACTATCCGATCAAGCCACTCACCTCGGAGCAAGCATGGTGCCGCAGATTGTTCCAGTCGACGTCGAAGCGCAGATGGTCGTACGCGTGGACGAGCTCGTGCGCGAGCGTGTCCTCCATGTGGCTCCGGTCGATCAAGCGGTTCTGGCACAGCAGGATGCCGTAGTTGGCGTCAAAGCCGCCGGACTGGAACGCGCCGCAGGGCAGACACCGAATGTTGCTCTTGTCGAGCTTGCCGTTCACCGCCGCCACGTTCTCGAGCATGAACCGGATTATCGGGCCTGCCGCTCGGTCGGTCGGTCAGCTTGCCGGATGCTTGGATGCATGGGACGGGGGAGGAGGAGGACTGTAGGTCATCAGGTAGTTCAAATTCTTCTCGCATTTGCTGCACTGCGCTTCCTTGCGTCGCTGTTCGCGCGAAGCTTCGTACTCGGCGCGCTCGGATGGCGTCATGCCCATGCCTGTCATCTGGGAGAAAGTCCGGCGCCACCATTCTGGCGCTCCCCGCGCGGGTTTCGCCGGTGTCGTGCTGCTGTTGCTGCCGCTCGACGGCGGTGGCGGAGTGGGTGTGGTTTGCTCCATCGTGTCGTGGTTTGAGGTGGGGGTGTGGTGGTGGTGGGAGGACGTACACATCTGTGAGTGATCTACACTGCACGTGACCGAGGATCAGGTACATACTCTTACCGTTGCAGATCTCCACAAGGGAGATTTTGTCTGGTATCCCGCAGCTCAATCACTGCCTACCCGCGAGTGAAGGAAGCGATAGAAATCACGTTTATGTAAATGCGGCAGCAGTGGAGCCTTTTCTCCCCATTGTAATATGTATGTACCTACCATCCAACAGCTAGTTCTGTTACTTTCGTTCCTCGAACCGTAACAGCCCCTCCCCCGCCATCCTGGCCCACCCACACACCCACACATCCACACACCACTCTCTCCTCCTTGTGAGTAAAAGTCGCCAGCTTCAGCCTTCTCCCTATGCATCCCTTCAATGGGTTGGGTAGAATGGCTGATAATTATCCCCGTCTGTTCTGTAGGGTTCCCGAACCGCGCACACACACAAAAAAAAGTTGAGAGGGAGGAGGGGAGACAACGTATTCTGTCCCGTCGGCAATGCATCCATCCACTCCCGCCGCGAAACTTCACGACCGCACCCCTCGAGACATGAAGGGGAAGCGACCTCTCACGATCGTGATCAAGCTCGGTCAGCTCACCTTTCCATCCGAACCGTTGTTACCTCTCCTGGAGGCAGGTGGCTGATGACTACGGCGGGGCAGGCACATCGTCGATCTGCGATGAAAAGACACACGAACCTCTGTTGTCGAACCTTTCGCTCATCGCCGAGACTTGTATCCGGCTCCGCAGGGACGGCCACAGAGTCATCCTCGTGTCCTCCGGAGCCATCGGCATCGGATTGAGGCGGCTGGATCTGGACAAACGGCCCAAGCACCTGGCGGCCGTGCAGGTAGATTGAGATGGGCTCCGCGCGGCGATGGCGGCAGGAGGAGACTAAAGGTGTATCTTTTAGGCGATTGCGGCAGTTGGACAGTGCCGGCTTATCGCGCTGTGGGACGAGCTGTTCTCTCACCTGCGGCAACCGGTCGCGCAGATCTTGTTGACTAGGAACGACATCGCGGATGTGAGTCATCATCGCCTCAAAGATGCTGCCATTGTTTTTGGTGCCTTGGACTTAAACCATGCCAGCGAACACAATACCTCAATGCGGCGAACACATTGAACGAGCTCTTGCATATGGGCATCGTCCCGATTGTGAACGAGAACGATACGCTCGCAGTCACCGTGCGTGAATCCTATCCCCTACCCCATGTTTCAGAGTGACGAGTGACGTGCTGTGATTAACAGAAAACTGCAGGAAATCAAATTCGGAGATAATGATACGCTTTCCGCCATCACTGCGGGTATGGTTAACGCGGATTATCTGTTTCTCATGACGGATGTCGATTGCTTGTACACAAACAACCCGCGCACACATCCCGATGCGAAACCGGTCGAGGTGGTGGAGGACATCTCAAGTCTCGAGGTCGATGGTAATATATAGCCTGTTGACTGACTGCCCGCTTCGGGAGCTAATGGCACAGTTTCATCCGCGGGCTCCAGTCTAGGCACTGGCGGCATGTCGACGAAGCTCACGGCCGCGCGCCTGGCCACATCCGCCGGCGTAACGACAATCATCACGCGCTCCTCCACGCCTAGCAACATATTCCACATCGTCTCGTATTGCCAAACACTCAAGCGCGAATCCATGGCGTCCACACCCGTGATGTCCCGGAGCTCAAGCTACACTGCGCTTGCATCCCTGGGTCAAAGCACCGCAGGCGGGCCCGACCCCGTAGCCGCCTCCTCGGCGTTATATTCAGCGACACAGATGCCCACGCCGCCGCTCCGCAGCGTCCCTGGCACACCGACACTCCACCCGCCGTGCCCGCTGCACACACGCTTTGTCGCCAAACCGCGCGCGCTCCGAGACCGCTACTTCTGGATCCTGCACGGCCTCAAGCCGCACGGCACCTTGGTGATCGACGAGGGGGCATACCGTGCGCTCACCCGCAGCGACAAAGCCGGTCTCCTGCCTGTCGGCGTGCTCGACGCCATCGGCTCCTTCGCCCAGCAGGAGTGCGTCAGCGTCGTCGTCGGGAAGCGGAACGGCGATAGCGAACCGGGCTACGACGCCGGCCCCGAGGTCGGCAGAGCGCTGGTGAACTACACGTCCGTCGAAATCGGAAGGATCAAGGGACAGAGAAGTAGTCATATCCACGAACTGCTGGGCTATGCTGGTGAGTGTAACAGAGGCGTTGGGTGGAATGAACGGATTAGCTAACACGCAGGGGTAGACTCCGAGTACATCGCCTACCGTGACAATACGGCGTTCTTCGACAGGAACGCGGATACGCCGACCAGGGCGATGACGCCGGCTCCACTGTAAGTGAGAGGGGAGATCTGGGAGGGAGGAGCGATGCGGGTTTGGGCCATGTGGAGAAGAGAGTGCTGCCTTGTGCTTGGATATGAGTGCTTGACCACAGAAGAAACGGGATGTCGAAACGGAAGAATTGCAGTTCGCGGTGTAGCAAATCAATTGGACGGACGGTGCTTTTCGTTCTATCACCGCAGTTTGTTTTGCCATTTACCGCATGCGACCTTGGAGACCGTGGCGATGTACACGCTGCCCGTCCCCCACCCGCAGCCCGCACGAAGGTGGATCGCTGCAAGCTTCCCTTTGCCTCTGTCCCTTCCATCATCGCAGTAAGCGGCATTTCGAGTGATGGATAATGCAGCTGACAGAAAATATCCAGACATCATATCCGCTCCAATGCTCTTTTGTTTTTCGGCCATACCTCCCGTTTTTTTTTTTTTTTTTTTTTTTAAATTGACTCCGAACCACCCATTTCTATTTCCAATTTAATCGTTTATCGTATGCAACATATATTTCCAGTCCACAGTCCGCTCCAGCCTCGGTCAGTCCGCCCCCCCCTTTGCCCTCCACCCAGGCCTGGACCCATGAAGATAGAAACGCACCCAGGGAAATTACAAAAGGACAAAAGAAAGGAAGAACAACAGAGAGCCGCGCCCAACTCCCCGGCGTCCACCCTCCTCCCCTCCTCCCTTTCCCTCCGCTGCCGGTGATGCATATGCCTCTTCTTCAGCTGGGGCTAGGACCAGTCTCCACCACATCCGTGGTGGAGACGAAGTCCAGCACCGCCTAGCTATGTACACCTCGCATATCGGCGAGGAGGGCCCCGGATCTTCCTATAAGTAAGAGGTAGGTACTTATCTACCACCCCAAAAATTTAGGCGTCTCCCCCAGTTAACTACCACCTACTTGTTGGCGAGTGATGGAGAGTATGATCGCCGCGACGGCGTCGACTTCACTTCACGCCAACAACCGCCGCCTCCATACCAACGCGTGCCGCCCGCCGTGAGCGCTGGTGGTGGTCCCATCAGCGGTCAGAAAGATGGGGTGTGGAAAAAGAGGATCGGAGCGCAGTCCACCCAGGGCAGCAATTTACGGGGTTTTTTTTTCTCCCCGCTTTTAAGGGAGTCTTCTTGGAAGAGACTACGATACAGCGGCGGCAGAGTGTGAAGGGCGCAAGCGGAAGGGAGGTTTTCGCAATGCGACACATGGATCCAGCCGATGATAGAGCTAGGCCGTGCTGCTCAACAAGTAAAATGCCTGGCCACTACACTACGCTCCCAAGCGAGTAGAATCCATCTTCTGCCACTACTGTGTTTTTCCTTCGCGCTGCCGCGACGTGATCTTTTCTATCACTCTCCAGAAAAGGGTGATACCGGAGACCCATATTAGGTCAATTCCACAAAAACGAGTGGTATGAGAGTCAGTTGCCGTTTTTTTTTCTTGGAATCTACGAACACCACGCACCCAACGATCCAGGCGGTCTCCCCAAACGTTAATTCATGGGGAAAAAAAAGAAGAAATACAACAGGTAGTAGAAAAAAACACAAAAAAACGTTGCAAAAGAAAGATGGAATTTTTTTTACGACTTCTCGGGTGCAGGCGCCTCCTCCTCATCCTCGTCGAAAGCGGTGGTGGGGACCTCGTAGAGCCGAAGGACGGGCTTGTTGGGGTCCTTGACGAGTACGTACTTGCCCTCCGGCATCTGCATGCACATGTCGACGATCGTGCGGACTATGCCCCAGCCGTTGTTGAGGTCCAGGTTCATCTGCGTGGCGAAGTCGCGAGGCTTGAAGGATACGACGCCGAGGATGGCGTGGCGGTTGTTGTCCTTGGGGTTCGTACGGGAGACGAATCTTTAACGATGAAAAGTATTAGCGTGTTGATGGACAGAGAGAGAGAGAATACGTGTGGGTAGGAGGAGGGGAAGGGGAAGGGGGGGGGGGGGAGCATAGCATACCCAATCTTCACCTGATTCGCATTGGCCAGAATACTCTGCGTTGTCCACCTGGCGAGCTTGCAAGAGTTGTTCTTCATCTCCGTAGCAACAACAGCACCGAGCTGTGAGCCCAGCTTCTGCCGCCAGTTGAGAGCGGCTCCAGCGCCCGCCGCACGGTCGTCGTATTCGTTCAGAGCCTTGATGGTCATGAACTGCAAGGCTCCGTTAGTCTTGGTGACGGCATCCAACTCGGTCCGGACGATCAGGTGCATGGGCTCCTCCTCGTTCAGACTCAGGTCGAACCTCCTGTACTTGTAGGCCTTGCTGCCCAGGGGCTCGGTGTCCTCCTCCGGGTTGTAGAAGGGGTTGGGATGGGGGAACTCGAATTTGCCGGCGCCCTCGTCCACGGTCTGGATGGCGAAGTTCTGGTTGATGAAGGTAGCCTCCATCGACAGTGCCTGGGGTGCGTTCATGGCTTCCTTATTGCCCTCGGACACATCCAGCGGCGGGTCGGTGGCGTTCTCGTTGACGGACACATAGTCGATCTGCGACCCCTCACGCTTGTCGAGGAAGATCTTGTTGCCTGCACGGACAATGACGATATCCCAGGGGTACACCGAGCGCGGGGCACACATAAGCATCGACAGAACCGACTCGGTAGCGAAGATGGTCGCCTCATCCTTCTGGGCAAGCTCCTGGATGACGGGATCGTCGCTGGCCGTAGGGTTGAAAAATAGTCTGTCCTGGACGGCGAGCCTTCGCTCGGCGGTCTTGCTGCCGTACGCCTTCTCGTTGGTACGATCGTAGTAGTGGAGGAAACCGTAGGTACCAAGGTCCTCACCATCATCGGTCTCAAGGTTCAGCTTTGCGAGTCTGTTGAAGTCGATCTCCTCGAGCATCTTCCACTCCGGCTTGATTATGACGGACGCGTCACGGTTGCGCTGGGGCTTGTCCCAATCCTTCCAGCCGAAACGACGACCACCGCGACCACCGCCGCGGCCACCACGAGAGTCGAACCCACCACGGCCAGCCTGTGTCCGCTGGAAGCCACCGCGGCCGCCGGCAGCCCCGCCACGGCCGCCAGCGGCGCCACCACGAGCTCCCCGTCCACGGAAGATAGTACCACCGCCACGACCGAAACCCATGCGAGGTTTGGTAGACGTGCGAGTGTTGTCGACGACGGAGAAAGAAGCTTCGTCCTCGGCATGCTGGTAGGAGAAAAGGCTCGAGGTACCGGCACCGTAGATTTGTTGATCTATCTCACATTATCATCATCTGAGTTCCCGAACCACAAAGCAGCTTCTGCGTATCCTCCACCCACCTCGGTAGTTCCGGTTGTATCCTTGCCGTCCTCCCCGGCCACCCTCACGGTTGTCCTTGCTACTATCCTGTGTCCAGTCGGCCATGCGACCGAGCTTGTCGCCCTTGGAGTATGGTGCGTAGGGCACTTCGTTCAGAGAGGAGTCCGTGGATGTTGGAGGACCCCATGCTCCACCCTCGGGATCTGGGAGGGAAGCTATGAGCGAGGAAAGCTGGAAAGATGGCGCCATTTTGTGCTGTTTGGTGATATCGAGAGTTGGGTTTTGGGGGGGGTGGACCGTAGTGGGGTGGATGGTTTGAGGTTTGAATTTGGAAGTTTAGTGCGCGATTGAAATCTTGGCGCGGTGGGGCACCTTGCCTCCACATTGAACAGTCGTCACAGTCACTATATATCACTCTGGTTCATACGATTTGAAAACTTATGGAAGGGACATCTTGTGTTTCTCTACCGCCTCACTCGGGCACCATATCAATTCCCACCCATAACCAGTAACCAGACTTTGCTAACACAACACCATCAAGGTAACCAATACGCTCCTCCAACATCAGTGACGATGCCAACATCGCAATAAACTTCATGGAGAGGAATAACAACCCAAATAAGCCACATCACCCGGAAGAACCAAATCGGTTGCACAAACCCCTTGACAGTAAGAAAATCGAAAACCACTAAGCAGAGGGAAGAAATGAGATATCCGATCCGAAAAGAAGAAAAAAAGCAACCCAAGGTAAATGGTAAACGCTCCAACGCCACTGCCTTTGCCAGCTGAAAGAAGAAAAAAGGAACGCGCCAGCTAACCCAAAAACAAACATAAAATGGAGACCAAAGGCATCAATCGTACGGAATGCTTAATATAGCACTAATACATGCTTCTCCGTGCCAACCAAATCACCGTTTCCCTTCGCTACTTCTCGTCCTCTTTAGCTCAGGAGGGCTCCACTTTACCCCTCGAATCATCTCCCCAATACTTCTGCTCTTGTTTGGCTTCTTCCCGCCGCTGATCGGGTCCTCGTCGTCCGCATCAGCCTCATCTCCTAATCGCCCTTCCTTACATTGTTTGCCCTGCTTTTCCTTCTTCTTCTCAAGGGAGCTGCGCTTGCCTCTGTTCTTGAAATCAAGGGGCGTGGGGGTTGTTCCTTCCTCGTCTTGGTTGGAGATATCCTTGTCCTTTGAGGGCGAAAATATCATGCTGAATCTAGACTTTTCCTCCTTGACCGGCTGTTTCTGCGCAGCATCCTGTAGAAGGGAATTTTCTGCCGCGGAATGGCCTCGATACCCTGGAAGCGGCGAGCTTGATCTGCTGAGTGGTGACTTCAATAACTCGACAGATGGAGTGCCGAATACAGGTGTCGCAGTCATAGATGGCGGCAAAGGTATCATTTCTGGCAAGGGCTGCAAGGCAGGGGCAGGGTTGTCGATCATTCCAGCGCTAACGTGCGTGGAGAGCGGGGATGGAATTCTCTCCATGACATGTGAATGCAGCCTGCCTGGTGTCGTATCCTGGTGGTGTATATGAACAGGAGGTGACGCCAGGCTGACCGGTTCCGGCTCCATGCTCGATACTGGATCCCAATCATTTGTCCGAGAGTTGCTACTGGAGATCGACACTGCGTCGTCCTCCAGTGGAAGGAATTGAGAGGGAAGCCGGGGTCTCCCGCTGGACATAAACCGCTCAACCGATGGTGACATCCTCCCGTGCTGCAAGACTGAGATATCGGATGGTTGGCTAAGGTTGATACCGAGCGACTCTTTCCTTTCTCCGAAAGCTGGTCGCTCTGGAGCTGGAGCCTTCCAGAAACAGAGACGTTCCAGTACGTCGATAAGCTTGGACGGGGTCGCAGGCTTCTCCATCAGTTCGTCGAAGTGCTGCGGATCCGACAGGTCCTTCAAGTAGCCGGTGACGGCGACAATAGGAGTAGCAGAATTAGGGTTCTTGCTCGTGCGGATCATTCGCGCAACGTCCTCGCCATTGATCTGAGGAAGCTTGAATTCCATCAGGATAATGTCAACTGCAGAGGAACATTAGCTAAAGTGGGCGTAACCACGAGGGAAGACTTTACATTTGACTTCACCCATAGCATAGCGCATCGCTTCAGCGCCATTCTCTACCATGATGGTGCGACACTTCAGTTTTTCCAAAAGTCTCTCCATCACCATCCTAGAAACCGGATGATCCTCGCAAACTGCACAAAAGTTAGTGTAAGGACAGCCGGATAGTAGATGGAATACTCACCTAGAACGTCCAACGGCCGGAATACTGGGCGATCCTGGAGGCTGATGTTCGACATCCTCCTGGAGCTCTGTCGTCTCCGCTGAACTCGCAGCAATGCAGTGCTTCGGACATCCTCATTGTCGGAAGACGAAGGAGACATATCGAATACTTGACTGTGCCGCTTTTGATGCTGCCTGAAGGAGTCGACAACCGAGGCCGTCTCGCTATCGGTCGAACCGACCGTGAGCGAACGTACGCGCGGATTGGCGCTGGGCGGAATCGGCTGTTTATCCTGGTGGAATGTCTTGGTGGGGGAGGTCGATACCGAGGTCGAGGTGGACGGTGCTGGCATTCTGTGTTGATGTCCCTGCATCCTGATGGGTGACGACGACATCAACGATGACTTGCATCCATTAGGGCCATGTGGAATGTCTATGAAAGGTTGTAGGGATGAAGCACTCGACTGCTGAGACAGATTCGAAGACCCGCTGGCAGTTGACGCTTTTCTCTTGTCACTGACTCCAGCAGTGAAGGACAATAAAAGTGGAGATGATGGTTGGGATATACGATTAGAAGAGCTGAGGTGGTTGGAGGGTGACACTGGCCGTTTCCCGCCATTCTTGGAGGAAGTGGACAAAGCCCTCCCGAGTGGTTTGGTAGAGGATACGGGACTGGCTTCCAGCGGAGAAGAAGGGTTCGAAGTCGCAAGGGCGGGCGTGGACTTCAAGGCTTCGGTCTTCAGTTTCTGGATGACGTCCTTGTTTGCCTTCTCCAGGACGGGCAAGTTCTTGAAGGCGAAGTTTCCAAAGTCATCCTGGGCAACCGGTTCACTAAGCCTTCTGTTGCGACCCTCTCGTACGTGAGGAGGAATTGATAAAGGAATAAGACCGCGCTTATTCGAAGTGATTTCCTTCCTCACACGCGACACCGCGTCATGGGGTCGTTCAGGGAGGTCCGCACCAGGCGTGGAGCATGGTGTCGACTGATCGTCAAACTCGTCCGTAAAGGACTGCAGTGTTGCGCCTCGCGCGTCAAAGTATTCGGTGTCTTCGGGGTTCTGAGGGGTGGGAACAAACTGAGGTTCTTCCTCGAGTAACGTCTCCCAGTTGAGTCCCGCGAAGAAAGGATGTCGTCGCACCTCCTCGGCGCCATTAACGCCGAGTCTCTGTGTCTGATCACTGCACATCAGCCGATTCATGATATCTTTAGCCTCAGGTGACGCATCGTCAAGTTCTTCGTCTGGCCAATCGATCTTCCGAGCCAAGATGTTTGCAAACACCTGCTCGGGCGTATCCGCGTGGAACGGAGGATAGCCGTACAGGAACTCGAACAAAATGCATCCCAACGACCACCAATCACTCGTCTCATCTTGACCGGTTCCACTGATGGTTTCCGGTGCGAGGTAATCCGGCGTGCCGACGAACTTGCGATTGTTGTTGTCCTCCGGGTTGAACAGAGCTAACTGAGGGGGCATCATCGAAGGGGGAGGTGGCTGAACATGGCTCTGGCTGGTATGGGACGTTACGTGTTGGAGCCCGAGGGCACTGAAGTCGCTGGATGTACTGCACTCGCTTTGTGCATCCTCGTCTCCGGTAGGGGTTCGCCGACTCGCAATCGCGCTGAAGCCATTCGGATCGCTCAGGTTGAAGTTCTGGAGCATAGTGGTCAGATGTTCCGGTCCGCTGTCGCTCCGAGGGTTTGAGGACCGCCTCAATGAACTCTCACGGCTCAGCGTGTTTTCGCGATTAAGACTGAAGTACGACGGGGTTACCAGCTGGGCGTTGCTGTCCGGCATGATGCTCGGGGTGATCGACGGTGAAGTGGCGCCTGGGTAGTCGAACGAGGTCGATCGGGAGGAAGCCATTGATTTTGACCTCGCAAATGGACCTTGCTTCAACAGATCCGGAGTCGATTCTGACGATTGGGTCTGCGCTCGTTTTTGGCGGCCAATCAAACCCATTCGCGAAAGCCCGAAATCTGTCAACTTGAGATGTCCTTTCTGGTCAATGAGAAGATTGTCCGGTTTTAAATCTCGGTGGATGATCCCTCTGCTGTGCAGATGCTCCAAGCCCAGTACAACCTCCGCCAGGTACTTTTTGGCCCATTCTTCGGGAAGTCCTCCCAAAACCTTGATGAGTGCGGCGCAGTCACCACCATTCAAATATTCCATGACCAGATAGAGATAGTCTTTGCTGGCAAATGTCCAGAAGAGCTTTGCAACGAAGTCGCTCTCGCCCTGAACCATCATAATTGCCCTCTCGGCCCGTACATTTGTGACTTGATTCTTCGCAATCATGTCCGCTTTCTTCAGAACCTTGATAGCGAAGTAATCTCCCGTAGACTTCTTCTTGGAGAGATACACGCTCCCGAACGCACCCTTGCTGATAGGCTTGATGATTTCAAAATCTTTGATTGAAGGAGGCACTGCACGGTTCTGCTGGGATGGATTCACGCCTGACAGTCGGGGGGAGGTAGGTGTTCCGGATTTGGCATGATCGGACAGAGCAGCCGAAGATTGGCGCCGGTGGTGAAAGCCGTGGTCCGGACCCGGAGAGAAATCTCCCGTGGAGAGCAAAGGCGATGTGATGGGGGTTGGTATGTTTTCAAACATGGATCCTCGAGGCTTGTTTATTCTCAGAGGCGATGATGAAGGCGCAACGCGACCAGGAGACGGTTGCCGTCTCGGTGAATGAGAAATGCTTGTAGTCTTGAAAGCACTCCGTCTCTTTTCGGTCCGTGAGCTAAACCGGGTCGACAACTCATGATCTGATATAGGACTCTCGGTGGATGCGTGTCCGATAGCAGCAGCCAGCGAAGATTTCGCACTAGTATCACTGTCGGCCCCCTCGTTGTCAAAAAACTGAATGCTCGATCGATGGCCATATCGCTTCCTGCGGCTGGTAGTCCTGCGCAAACTCTGCTGTGACTTTGGGGTCGAGCATTCCATCGGACTGGTTGTGCCCGATCCCGCAGGGGACGAATGCCTCCTAAATCGTTGCCCAGGCTCCGCTAGATTGCTGTTGCTTCTCTGCAGAGCACCGCTGAAATCGCCTTCGAAGATGGATTCGTCGTCGGATCCACCGGTGTAACCGTCCAGATCCTCGATCGAAGGCACCGATGCCTTCCTCAGGGCCTCGTCGATGCAATCCTGCACAAGCATACTGAACTCCAGGCGTATCCTTTCCGAGTATTCTATGTTATTTCTATGCCGATAAACGGCTTCAACCTTCGCCCTAGCCGCAGCTTCGGTATCTTGGCACAGGAGAGCCAGCCCTTTTTCTTCTTCCAGAGTGTTCGTAGCGGGGGATTGCCATTGCATAACTTGGTTGACTCGGGCTTCGGACTCAGGGGATTGCGTTCGGAACGTTCCCAGTTCAACCGCGCCGTGACCCTCTTTGATTGCGGGCGTGCTAATTTCCAAAGCCGTATCACAGAGATCAAGCAACAATTCAACAATGCGCACGAGTGGCCGACGTGGGGGACGCGATCTGGTTCCGGACGCCGAATGGTCCCTCGATCTAGGAGGTGGAGTGCCCGGGGATGCAGTTCCCGAAGATGAAGATTGGGGACTGATTGGGAGTCCGCGGTATTCAATTGGAACGGGTGGTAGAGATTGCTCTCCCGACACTGGCCGCGTGATTCGTCGCTCCATGGCATCCAAGACCCTGACTATAGCTTGCCTGTGCATCTGTAAATTCTCCTGGCAAAGCTGAACATCACTCTCGGCCTTGTGCTCTAACATACAGAGCTCGGAGTGCTTCTCAAACCACCACGGCTGAATCTGTCTTTCACATATCCGACAGAGCACTGGCATTGGAGGTGGATGGTTCCTCGGATCAACAGCACCCTGCTCCGCAAGACTCGTCAAATACCGCGCCAACATACCCGCGCCGACGCCCAGCGACTCGACGAGGACTGGGGCGAGGTCGATCGTGATTTCGGTAGGCTCCACGAAAGGGCGCACAACCCACATCGTCTGGACTCTCATTAGCAACGCGCCACATCATCACAAAGCACCGGGATCAGGCAAGCTCACATGGCTAGGCTCGCCAGTAGCCCGGTCGTAGATCAGAATGCCCTGTCCCTCCAAAGTCAACGTCGTCTGTTGCTGCTGCTCGGGCGTCTCGTCCATCTGGAACGCTTCGACTTCGGATTCCGCCGGTGATGCTGAAATGGCGGAAGCTTCCCTGGAAAGCTTCGACATTGACCCCATAGCCACCGTGAACCTGAGCTTGAAACTCCTAGAATCGTCGCTCTTCATGGTCTCGACAGCTCTCTGGAACGCATCCTTATCGTCCACCAACAGATCCGCGATCGGCTGGCCCTGAATCGAGTCTTTAGAGGTTCTTCGGGGTTGGAAAAAGGTAATCGTCAGAAAAAGAAGAAAAAGACCGGGGCCGTCGGTAAACACGAGGTGCCCACTCACCCGATAACGGTATCCCACGACGGGCTGACCCATCGAACTTTGCCGTCGAGATTCAGGTCCATGATGACGTTGTAACTCTCCTCCGCAGCCTCTTTTAGGTCCTCCTTCTCAGCTCGCATCGTCATGCTGGGGCTGCGTTCCATTGCTCGTCGTGTCAATTCTTCGTTTGCGGGAGGCGCGAGGGATGCGCTGCCGCTGACGGCCCGCCTCCCAAGAAGTTCCGTAGCCATCATTTCGGGGGAGGGGGGATGTTGTAAACAGTTGCCGGGATGTTGAGAGTAAACAAGTGGTATAGGCAGGTGGAGTGGACCCCGTTGAGGTGCCGACCCTACCCGTTGCTGCCGGTCTCGATGGCGAAGGTCCGATTCCGAGTTTCGGATTCCGTCGTAGGGTGTTTTGGGGGTTCCGACTAGGAAGAGAAGGGATAAACTGCCATCGTTACCCAAAGGAGTGAAGTAATCGCGAACACTCACTCGCGGGAGTCGCGAGGTCGAAAGAGCACACAGTGAGGGTATCGATCTGGGGCGGTGGTGGTGGTGGTGGTGGTGGTGGTGGTGGTGGTGGTGGTGGTGGTGGTGGTGGTGTTGGTGGTGGTGGTGGTGGTGGTGGTGGTGGTGGTGGTGGTGGTGGTGGTATGTGGTGAGTGGGATGGGTTAATGGAATGGGATACTTTTTGGTTTCTTTTGGCGGAAGAGGGAGCAAGGTGAGGCTAGGAACTGCCTTTCAATGGATGGATTTCGGGTCGCGGTTGTAGGAAGGTTTAGGTAGGAACGAACGGAAGTAACCCAACGAGGTGTAGAGTTGGGTGGGCGGGTGAGATGACGAGTAGACGGGCAACAATAACAATCGCAACACGCCCCAGAATAGCGGTAGCAATGTCAACAACCACGACGATAAACCCCAAGTGGCACACACAGACCGATGGGGTGAGTAAGTTGAGGTTGAGTTTTGGGGAGTTTCTTTTTTTTCTTTTCTTTTTTTTTTTTATCTCCTTCTCGGGAGGGTTTTTTTTTCTTTTTCTTCCCTTTTTCGATCGAGGGAGGGTTTTTACTCTAGTGAAAGCAGGAAGATTTGCGTCTGTTGCTTTGAGGGGTGGATGGATTCGCTGGGTTGCTATGAAGTGCCGACTACACTGATACGAAGCACACGCCTGTGGAAAAGGCGAGCAGGGGTTCGACGCACAATGTACAATGGGTGGGCGAGGAAGAGAGCGAAAGGGCGGGTGAAATTGCTTTTTCTGCGGACGTCAGGGTGCGCGAGCTCTGTCTGTCTGGGGAGAAGATTTGTTGGTTGGGTGGAGTGAGCGTGGAGTGGTGGAAGCGGTGGGAGTGGCGGGAGTGGTGGGAGTGGTGGGAGTGGTGGGAGTGGTGGAAGTGGTGATGGCGGTATGTATGTCCGAGTACAGAGTAGTCTGCGAACCACGCCCGGCCCAACCAGAGAAAAGAAGGGACCAGAGACAGGGACAGGGGAAGGAAGAAAAAGGCCCAGCGGTACGTACGTAGAGTATATATATGTAGATATACTCTGACAGCAGGAGACCGCGCCTCGTCGTCAACGTCGGATATGCAGATAGGCCCGGAATCAATTCGAGCTGATCGCAAAGAGAGCCGTCTCTGGAGTACATGTCTCTCCCAGTGGCTGTAGTACTGCCCATTCCGCACACCTTCACGCCGGACAAGCCCCACCGCGTCATTGGATTCTGTCGAGTGCATGGATTTATGCAGCTGTGGACGGAAATCGCTGTGATTGGCCGAGCCATCTCCGTGTACATACGCCGGTGGGCCACGAAACAACTCCAACCCAGAGTTACCGCTCGGCCTATGTTGTTCCCGGCGAACTAGAGTAGAGCATAGATATGTATCATATCTACTGCGAGCAAAGAGGCGCTGACAAAGCAGAGAAAGCAACCTCGCGGGGCTGGGCTGGTGCGTGAGTGGCGGAGGGCGCTCCCCAAGCAGAGGCCACTTGACGGGAGGTGTTTGGCAGCCATCCTGGGCGGCCCTTTATTGTTAGCAACAGCTCTTTTGACATTGTGGGCTCACGTCAAAGAATCACCAAGCTCGACGGAGTCCCCGTGCCCAGACTCCATGGGCTCGTCCGCTCTGCTGTGCACCAGACGGTTCTGGAGTCCTGCTGGCGAGGGCAGACTGTTCTGCATGGTGCCAGATTTCGAAATATGTTGTATATGTATACGCAGCCCCTTCGTCGGACAGAGTGTTCCATAGCCATATCCCACGAACAGACATCCGTGGACTTGGGGAGGTGGGCGCGACGGCGAGCCGGAGGTCCTTCGGCGTAGAGCGATGCGCGGCAACCCGCAAAGCGATCTGGAGAACACCGGCGATGGCCGGATTCGTCATCAGAGTGGTTAGTATACATATCCGAACACGTGCTCTACGGAGATGTCGGACCGAAGGGAAACCACGCACGCAGGTGCCGTACTTGGCTCTACGCACGGAGCGCTGCGAGAACCGCAGCGTAGAGTTCATACTGGAGCTTGTACATACTCTGGCTATGTTTGGGGACAAGCTCTCGCGTTACGTAATATGCCTGTAACGTGGGTGGCTCCGCAGCACAAGAAATCATTACATGTATGTGCTCGATGACGAATATGTGCTCGATGACGAAGACGTCGGCATGCCACAGGCGCCAGTCCGCAGGAGCGAAGTGGACACGAGCGAGCACTTTGAATGATACCGCACACTCAAGTGGGCGCACCCCCAAACACGATCGCGGAACAACCGCCTCCTTGGCGAGCGGCCCTTCACGGTCTGTGCTGCAGGACGGAATGCTCGGCCTTTCCACAGCCCCAGCACTGTCGGCGGAGGCAAAAGCCGTGACAATCCGTGTTCCGTGCCACAGTTGCGTACGCCTCGCACGGAGCGCGTGGGCTCTCGTCAGCCTGTCCGCTCGATTGTATGTACGATACATATGTATGTTTGCCATCGCGTACCCCGGAAGGCGCACTTCCAATCCAGCCGTGGACAACCCACGGATCCGAATCCGCATTCCCCTCCAGCGTCACCAACGCCCACGCGCCCAACTCGGACAGGATGTGGCCGGTTCCACCTCTAACCCGCGCAGATTCCGATTCTCGTGGAGCATGAAACACGTTGAAAGCGCCAGCACCAGCAGCAGTTGCTTCGGCATTCCGGACCCATCCCGTCACGGGTCAAATAGCACGGTCTACATACCCATTCCGTGGGCGCACCGAGCCACCGAACTATGTACGCACAGCGCTGTTTTTTTTTTTGTTTTTTTTTTGTTGTTTTCCGCTTGCGATCCGATCAATTCAGGAGGGGGCACGCAAGCTGCCCGTAAGTCCCAAAACCGGCCCTCACATCATACCAACCATGTCACGTGCGTATGATACGGCTTACTTTCGATCGGTGAATCTCATGCATCGTTTTCGATCCCGCGCAATCCTATCTATCTACACACTTCTGCGATTCTGTCGATGGCAGAGTGCCCCCCGGGCTGTGGCGTCGACTGGCGGCGTATGGCGTCTAGCGTGGCTTGGGTAGTTAGCCGCCAATCACCAGCACAGCAGCTGGTCGGTTGACCGGCTGGCCAGTCCCCGCCGCCCGGCTCTGGTTAGCTGGACATCCAGCTCCGGCGAGACCGATCCACATAACGCAGCGCTGGCTACTCCGAACGCCTGCATACTCTGCACCGCTACCGACGCTCGAGTCCGCAGAGGATCGATCCCACGCACATATGTACGTAGCAGCTAACCACGGTATCTATTCGGCCACGAGTCGAAGAAGCAATCCTCCCTGTTACCGGGTCCAGACAACACGTCTTGCCGAGCGTGCGTCGATCGAGGACATTCCGCAGACACCGTCCCCTATGTATCTATCTGCCATACAGGATCCTGCCCGTTCGCTATTCAGAACTGTGTGTGTGTATGTACTCGTACAGGGTACTCGGGGATTGAACGCCCAGGATTATCTGAGGCTATGGGGTAGAGGTTGTGAACGAGCAGTTTTGAACGCCCTAAATTAGGGCCTGTGTTAGCGTTATGAACCAACAGCACCAACACCAGACACCATACTACTTCGGCCCGACACATAGAGAGAGAGAGAGAGAGAGAGAGAGAGAGAGAGTGTGTGTGTGTGTGTGTGTGTGTGTGTGTGTGTGTGTGTGTGTGAGAAAGAGAGAGTGAGCCGAGAAGAGGGCAGAGCTGTGGAGAGGGAGCTGTGGGGATGGAGCTGTGGGAATACAGATAGCCTCAGGAAACGGATTATGTTTATATTCAACAAGACAATGCCCCTCCACATATCGCCAAATTTACGGACCCATATGGCACAGCTTGGTCTTCACGATTTCCTTTTTCCCTGGCCAGCATCCTCGTCCTACCTGGGTTGTTGAACTCCAGGCTGCTATTCAGGAAGAGTGGGATGCGATTACTCAAGTCGAAATCCAAGTCCTGGTTTCAACCATGCCACAACGCATTGCCGCCCTCCTTGAAGCCAACGGAGGACATACCAAATTCTGATTTTTCCTTTCCCATTATTATTACATTTTGTACCATATTAAGCTCGCTTTTTTGTGTTTCTTGTCTCCTTTGTTTCTTCCTCTATCGCGTGTATCTCGGCCTGATTTCTGTGGGTCTCTTTGTCACCCCTTCCATTTAATTGTATTTGCACCAATGCTATTTGTGTTTTTGTACCCTTTCATTCTTTCTTTTATGGTGTGTAGGTCTGATTTCTGGGGATCGTTTTGGTCATCCTTCCGTTTAATTGTATTTGTACTAGCGTTATTTTCTGGTGCACTGACCAGCGTTCAATCTCGACCTTGTCTAAAACCAATTGTCTTACCAAAGCGTTCAATCCCCGAGTGCCCTGTACGAGTATATATCTATGTGTGTCGGATCTCATTCACACCCCTGTGCGCCATGCTGTCATCCCATGTGGAGTGTGGTTTGATATCTACATAGATACGGAATATCTCATGTGGAGTGTGGGTTTGATACATACGGAATCCGACGAACCGCAGCCGCAGCTGCAGTGATTCGTACTTGTCGGCTAACCGCGCTGTTGTTCGGGGACGAAAGAGGAGCGGTATGCACTGCACAGTATGTATCTCTCTCTCCTTCGCTCCGATGCTGGTCTGGCTGATGATCATCGCCTCCTCCTCTCCTCGGCCCTCCCTGCCGTGGCTTACATATTCGCCCTTGGGTCCGCACCACGCTGCATCTCCCACCCCCAGCTGAAACGACCAGGAACTACATAGAATCGCTCTCCGATTTCCTTCTAATAGTGCATCGAACAGCATGCACCCACCAAATAATGCAACGCAGCTAGCAGCCAGCAGCCAGCAAATTCAGCCAAGTGTCAGAGTGCAGCAACCCTCCGCCGCTTCTCAGGAGCTCACCCACCACACAAGTTATGCGCTCTATCTACCCTACTTTATCTCTGCTCACCCCTCCCACCCCTCCAGGGTCGCATGCGATCAGTGAGCCATCATCATCATCATCCCATCCCCTTCCTAGTCCGGACGCGGCCGTGTTGCACGATGACGGTCATGTGGTGCACGAGATTCCCTTATTATTGGCTGCCGGCGAATATTACTGTCTATCAGCAACCCCGCATCCCGTCGGAAATCTCGCGACCACATATGTATGTATCTCAACGGTACTGGCCGGGCGCTCCTCTGGCAGTAGCGAGCGAGAGACTCGCAGCGGCAGAGACAGCGACCCGCCCCGCCGCCGCCTTTGCCGCCATCCCCGCCCGCCCACGCCCACGCCCACGCCGACGACCTCATCGATCCGTGTTCGATACGTATGAATAGGAGTGCTGACTGTCGCACGCACTCACTGAGGTGAATTCGCCCCCCAGGGTGTCCCAGGCTAACGCATGTAAGACCGACTTTGGTCTGCCGCACACCACACTCAAGATGTGTCGAGGGCTCAGCAGTCAGGTTCATGGAAAAAAGAAAAGGAAAAAAAAAGACCGTGTGCTGGTGGGGGCTCACACAAACAAAGCAAGATTCTTCCGCTGTGATGGACTGCTATTCTAGAAACGACAATCTCCTGTTGATCGGCCGTGACTGTACTATCATATCTAGTACTGTGCGCCAGGCACAAACTCTCCTAGGTAAGTGTCTTGCACCTGACCCAACTCTGAAGTTATTCTGGCTACTATACCCTACTACCATCGGCTCCAGATTTTGCTTACGTTTTCCGACTTCTGCTTCGCTCGGCGCTAATACTTCGGCAAATGCGAGTCTGCGCGACCTCCACCGCCCAATGCCGCACGCACCGTCACTTCCGACGGAAGCATTCCGGCCGGGGACTCTCCGCACTGTCAGGAGCACGCCTATCTACGGGGAAACCAGCAGCCCATTGGCCGCGGCCCGTTTGGTTATCTCCATCGACGGACTTTGCGGCTAGCGGAGGAAGCCATGCTACATATCTACGTGTGTGATTCAGCAGCGGAGTTCTGTTTCGAAGCTATGTGTCCGTCTTCCGAGCCTGACTAGATATCTATCCGTCTGCATGGCAGCACCGACTAGCAGGTAACCCTACAGGCTACGCACAGGCTAGATATCTACGTACAAGCAACCCCTCATGACGGAACGTCATCGGCAATCGTTCACCCGCTTACCCGCTTGCCCGCCCGGCTCTTTGGGCGTCTGTTCCGCGCCCTACTCCGGTCGATCTCCGTTTGTATCACACGACGGGAAGTGCTGGCAAACCTACCGCCGTGGGCCATGGGACGATGATCGCCTGCTGGAAGGGACGTCTCCTCGGACTACCCAACACCATACTGCGGCGCCTATGCCGCTCAGATTGCGGAGTCCTTTGATCGCTCGCAATGGCGTTCGAGAGGATGAAACTATGCACGGCTTGCACCGCAACGAAGGTTACCCGCCAACACCTATGATGCATCCCGGGCTGCTGTACGTAACGGCAGCTACATACCTAGGAGGATGCTCGGTTTTCGCGGACAACGATATCCACTCCCGTGTTGCGCTGCGCCCTCAGGCGGGGGAGGCTGTCGGAGTACCCACACCCATCTTGGCAGAGCTGAATGCCCAACTGCAGTCTCATTGGTCATGAGTTCGGAGTGTTCACCTGATGCACGTCCGCTTTTTTCTTTCGTCTCGTTGTTCTCGGAATTGCGTCGTGGAATCGCGATCCTTTGAGGCCGCTTCCTCTCCGGCTCCTCTGATACTCCCGAGAACCACCACATCACGATGCTTAAGAACGCACGAACCAAGGTACAAGACACACGTATTTACATATATTGAGCGCGCCCTAAGAGGCCCACTGCAGCCAGTCAGCGCCCGTGGCGAACTCTCCAACGACGACCAGCGCCATCCGACATCAGTTAGCCCGCGATCGAGATCGATTGCAGCCACCCAGTTTTTTATTTATTCTTATTCGGGATACCTAGAGTACATATCCCCACTAGTATCTCTTGCAACCAAGAAGCTTTTCTCGATACCAATCCCTATTACTTTTCACGGAGAGGATTGGTTCGCAAGTCTCTGTCCAGGCAGAATTCGCCCCCCTAGCCCCTAAATTTCCGTTTGTTTCCCTTGCCGTCCGGCCCGCTGCTTCCTCCGATCACAACAGCAGAAACTTCGATCCGAAATACCGCGTCCCATCCCGCTAGCCGGCTTTCCTTCCTCGGATGGTGATGGGTAAGGAAGGGCGGAAGCACCGGGGGATTCTTCCTCTTTTTGTTGTTATTATTGTTACTATTATTATTATTATTATTATTATTATTATTATTATTATCCTTTGTTTTTTCACCCCTCGGCATGCGATGTGAGAATGTATACGGACTCCTTACCCTGCACCTTCTTGCACACAGGGGCCGATGCTGCATATTCATACCACACCCCACCTCGCCGCGCCCTCCGAACTCGCACCTTACCCCTCCCAACTCCCCCGATGGCATGGCGAGGGGGTATTTGCATATGCACCATATTCTCCAGCGTCATCATGCCGTGCGAAGGCAAAGAAAACAAAAAATGACTGCACGGCCGGCGGGCATTGGGGAAACGAAGCGAGCGGGAACCAATCGGCCTGGCTGGCTGGCATGCTATCTTTTGTGGCTTGCGATTGCGTTCCCTCGCCGCCGATTCGCAGCGCGCTGGGTCTACTGCCAAGTCCGGTGGGGTACGGCGCCCACTGTCCATGTAGATATCTACAGGGCGGAGGAGTAGAATAGTACGTGGATGGAGATCGATATATAGAAGCTACACAGCCCTCTACGTGCTCAGCTTATGCACTGTCCTCCCCTCCCTCGGGGTGTCTACACATCTGGAGACCATCATATGTAGTCTGGCCGTGGCCACTCTCCCGCCGACCTCCCGGCCCCCCATGCCCTCGACTGAATATGGAGCGATCGCCCACCCCATATCTAGATACCTACTCTAGACCCCGCGATCTGCAGTGCACGTTATCACGGGCCATGCTTTCCGTTGCAGTGGAGCCTGCACCCCACCACCTCCACCTCCTTCACCACCTCCACCTCCACCAGCAGATGTAGAGGAACAGACCGAGGCGTCGCCAAACTATGGGGTAAACGCATTCGTTATGCTGCAAGCCGACGCCCTTGGTGCTCTCCGTACTTGCACACGCACCCCACAACAGTTGCAGTTGGCCACAGCTGATGCCGTACACAGCGCCATCCGTTTTCCGGGAGGGGTGCGGCGAGGTCGCAATTGTTCTGTCGGATACGTGCTGGCCGGCTGACCGAGCGACTGACCGACCGGCAGGCCGGAGTGGGATTGAATTGAGTCGAATCGAATTGCCCACCGGTTCGGCCCACCAACCGCCTCTACTCAGACCCGGCGGCGGGGCTGGATGGGACACACGGGAGTGTCTTCTTCTTCCATCCGATGACCGGCAACCACCACCACCACTACCAGCAGCAGGCCGGACAATCCGTCACAAGCCCCGCGAGCCGTAGCGCCGAAACGAACGAAACGAAACGGACCTGCTGAGAACCGAGCCGAGCCGCAGAATGGAGTATATACCTACGTGTGATATGTGTATGTATGTATGTATATACAGGGCAGGTATCTGGTGGAGCTTCCTCGTGCCACGGCCACGGCAACGGCAAGTGTGGGCCCATAACGATGAGGCGAGGCGAGGCGAGGTGGGGTGAGGGTGGTGCCATAGCTCGTGTTGTTCGTGCCCTCCTCCTCCTCGTCGGGAGAGTGCTGTGCTCTATATCTGTGTCGCGTGGAGTATGTGTGTTAGTGTGTGTGCGTGTGTGCCCAAACGGACAGGACACTTATTCCCCAAATCCGAACCTTGCTACAGCCCTGGTTCTAAGGGGGGAGGGGCATGCGACATCACCGTAACCCTTCCCGCTGCAGCCACCCGTGACGGGAAGAGCGTTAAGCCGCAGCCCGTCCGTCCCGTCTCTGGGATACGGTAATCCCACAGCAGAGTGACTTGTCGTGGAAGTATGAAAAAAACGTCGAAAGGGGACGGACATAGGGCAGAGCGAGCGGGCACACTATGGCGGCCCCGTTGATTGTCGAACGATCTACGGAGAGCAAACAAGCCCCCCCCCTTTCCGGATATTGCACAACTTGTCACTCGATCATGGGCTGTGACTCGTCGCTGTGGATGCTGATCCGGTTGGACTCTCTCCAGCCCCGGCCAGGGATCGGAGGGGACACGAAGACGCGTCGCGGCGTCACCATGACGCTCCCCACCATCTCCACTCCCCTCTTGAACCAGGCTCCCAGCCCAATCCGGTCTGGCCCCCAGTTCCAGTTTCCTGGGTCCGGAAGTTGAAACCTGAAAAATCAGAAGGAAGGAGTTCCCTGTGCGATCTGATCGGCAAATACTACGCGCCTATATTCGTACAGTGCATCACCACCACCAACTCCATCACATCACTCGAACCGCAACCGCAGTCCGTGCTTTTGTTTGGATATGCGTTGGTGGGTTTGCCAACGATCATCGGGGTCATCGGGGTCACCACCACACCCCCCGGTGCGTGGCAAACCCGATCCAGCCAGGGGCAGAGGGTCGTCCTCGATGGCGTTGGGTGGGGGAAGACATCCCTTTTCCCGCGTGCCTTGCTTTTTCGTTGCTTCCAGGTTTGTATCCGACGGCGTTGTTGGAGGAGCGAAGCGGGGAAGGAGAGGGACAAGACGACACTGTCCGCACACCTCCAGGGGCCGGTTCTTCTCGCGGCTTTCGTTGCAGTGCAGGCGGACAGATCTGGAGATGCGGTTGCGGATAACGGATAGCGGATAGCGGATAGCGGAGACCGGACCTGCCCCAGTCCCCCCCCCCCCCCCAGTTTCATCCATCACATCGCATCGCATCACAGTTCACCCGTCGTCGCCGTCGGGCGCGTCCCGGGCCGGTCACGTGCCGGGTACATATCATGGGACGCCCCGTCGATCCTACAGGCTACCAGTTGATCAGCGGTTGGTTTGCCACCACGACCAACGGATTGGCCCGGGGGGGGAGCCGGCATGGAGGCGGCCGAAGTGAGCTTCCCGTCCCTCCTCCGCGGCAGGAAGTAAAGTAGTTTGTTGATACGAGCTAGGACAGCCGATGATGGGGCTGAATTGCGGATTCAAGCTTGGTGCACTCCTGGAAACTTCAGCGTTGGATTTCCGGGGAAAGACGGCTCAGAGGCAGAGCGGGTGCCCAGGATCGGTGATGTCACTTCCCGATACGGGGCACCATAATCTATGTGGTTGCATGTTCGGAGACTCATGATCTCGCACTCGCACATCCACACGACAATCCTTTCGCAAGCAACCTTACTGTCGACTATCGATCCGCCTCGAACCCCTCGCAGTCGCTAACTGGTCAAGTTCAAGCAACGGCCTAGCCCCCCCGCAAAGACCCAATTTCTATGGTCCCCCCGCTGGGCTCCTCCACCCACGGGCTACTCCTTCTAGAGCCAAGCGATTCAGAACAGTTGAGTTTAAGCTCGGAGTACTGTCCTGGGCAGAGCACGGGCGGGCGGATGACGGGCAAGGTGGGCTTTGGAGGTATCAAGAGGTAGTGGTGGGAAAGGCCATAGAGGAAGAGCAGCAACGTCCGCACCACCAGCAGTAGAAACTCGGAGGAGTGCTAGGCTGATAGGGAAACCTCAGCGCAGTCATGTCACTCCCCCCCCCCGATGAAGATAAGGAAGATGAGGATGGTGTTGAGTACGACTTCCGTTGGCACGCAGATGAGTTTTAGTTGGATTTGTAGACACTATAGTAGATTCTATGGACGCAGCCCGATTACGCTGAGCCATCACGAAAATTTCCCGGGCACAGCCGCTATTTGATATTGCGCTAGTACCTACTCTATAGTACGGCGTTTGTAGGGGGGACCCTTTTTGTTTATTTTTTTATTTCATTACACGCATGAAGAGACCCTCGTGTTGGCGAGCTCAGAACGAACTCTGAGATTGAGGAGGGAAAGAAATTAGCGTTCCGAAGGGCACGAGAAGCCCCCAAAACTCGCTGGTATGAAGTTGAATTGCTCTGAGGCAAATTCAAGAGACAGAATCCTTTGAGAGATGGGGTTCCAACCCGAGGAACAGATTCCAAAACACACCTGGTGAGTTTATTGAACCGCCAGATCACCAGGACGGCTGGACATTTAATTGGACTGTCCAAGTCTAGAGCAGTTTACTGACAGCTCACGTCTGGCGATTTAATCGTGACTGGCAAGCCAGGAGTTAGACCTCTCCAGGCGGGCGAACCCGTCGGACCCAACAAGAAAGTCCCAGAGGCGTCGTCGTCAATAGGCGGCTGGCTATGCCCTTAAAGCTATGCACTCGAAAAGACCTCCGTCTCTTCACCAATTGAATCCCCGATGCAGGGCGAGTTTTGGTGCTTCTCGAGCCCATTCAGGCGGCGATTCAACGAGGTGGAATTCATCGGATCATGCGCAAATCGAGTGAGATAGTGTGTCTAGAAGTCGAAGTCAATATACATTTCGTCTCGGCATTCATGGTTTCGATGTAATATATGCTAGGACGCAGAGTTGGCATACCTGGCTGGATACAATCGAATGTTTGGAAGGAAGCTTGAGCCTCATGACTAACTAGAGCTAAACCTAAAACGGCTGTCGTGGGGTACAACAGCTCCGACAAAGCTCAGCAGCTCTCGACACTTTCCCAGACCCTTTCTCCGGCCACCTCGACACGAGCGCGCGATGGCGTCCCTGGAGATCATCTCGGAGCTGAACTCGCTCGAATTGTCATCGGCTTCGCAAGCCGACAAAGGTACGGCCTTTACGTCGCTGCTGCACACGATCATAGCAGACTCGCCCGCCGACCAACTCGCGCCAAACCTCAGCGTCTTCATCGATGCGGTTCTCTCGGAAAACGTCGGGGTCGTCACGTCACGGCCGGTGCTGAGCGAGTGCGTGGCCGCCATCCACAAGATCGCCTCGGTCGAGATCAAGAAGACTGTCTACGTCTTCGCGCTCGAGAAGCTGCGGCCAAAGATCATATCGTTCGAGGAGCAGGACTGCAATATCCGCGAGGTACTAGCGGACATCTACGAGGGCGAGGAGGAGAACGGGGAGGCGGCGAAGGTGTTGCAGGGGATCCAGTTGAATCCGCATCAGAGGCAGATCACGGATGAGTTCAGGTTGAAGGTGTACATCCGCATCATGCGGAATCTGCTCGAAGACGACGAAGCGATCGGTGCGAGCGATTACCTGAACCGCGCCACGCTGCTCATCCATACCTGCGCCGACCCCGCCGTCAACCTGCAGTTCCAGATGTGCCAGGCGAGGATCCTCGACTCGAAGAGGGACTTCCTCAATGCGTGCTCAAAGTACCACCAGCTTTCGTTCTCTCCCGTCGTCGACGAGGGGGACCGGATGCAATGCTTGTCCGCTGCGATGACCTGTGCCATCCTTGCCGGCGCCGGCCCACTTCGTTCGCGATCGCTGGCGACTCTCTACAAGGACGACCGTTCGCCGCAGCTGCCACAGGACTACTCGCTGCTTGAGAAGATGTACCTCGACCGACTGCTCACGCAGAAAGAAGTGGATGAATTCGCTGCCAGGCTGCGGCCGCATCAGGTCGCGAGACTGTCCGACGGAACGACGGTGTTGACCAAGGCGGTCATCGAACACAACTTGCTCGGCGCTTCCAAGCTTTACAACAACATCGGCGTTGAAGAGCTCGGCGTCCTGTTGGGATTGTCCGCCGACAAAGCTGAGGAGTATGCGGCGAGGATGATTGAGCAGGGACGGCTGAGCGGACGGATCGACCAGATCGACCGGCTCATCTACTTCGATTCCACGACGTTGATGGGCGTACCTTCGTCGGAGAAGGTCGGGAGTAGACACCTGAGACGGTGGGACGAGAATGTCAATGGGCTGGCACAGGCGGTGGAGAACATCACAACCATTCTGCAAAGCGAATATCCTGTAAGTCGCAATCCGTGCCCACACCGTGGGAATCCAGCTGATGGGAAATACGGCAAAAAGGAATTCGTCGCTGCCAATCTTGCGCACTGAGTCAATGCGGGTATCGTGATGCGAACGGCATGGGTTTATTGGTTTGAAGCATTTTGCTACGGCGTACTCATGTGCTCGGTCCATTACACAATATACATCTATGGCCCTGTGCGGTGTGTCTTGTTAAGCATCACTGTGTTCATCGTGATCGTTGTCGTCGTCCAATGAATACAGCCCATCAACCCGCCAAAACGCCTTCCCGTCCATCCGCCAAACCAAACCCCTCTCCTCGAACTCTTCCATCTCGGCTCTCATCCTCCTCTCCATCTCGACCTCACCGATTCTCCTCATCTCTTCTTCCGCCTCGTATCTCTCCTGCTCCTCCTGCTCCTCCCTCTCGGCGATCTCCTTCTCGTTACGCATCCTGACGTCCTCCTCCCACTGCGCCTCCTGCTGCAGCTCGCGAGTCAGGACCTCGTCCCGCCACTTGACGAGCTCGGCGTAGCCCTCGACGGCCATCCCCTCGAGCCTCTCGCCGGCGACCCACCAATCCGGCCTCGCATTAGCATACACATTGAGCAGACCCCACTCTGCGCCTTCGCCGCCGACCTTCCGTAGCCGCTGCGTCGCGGTGTCCTCCTCGTACCTGCGATTGACGCGCGCGCCTCTCACGAACACGATGTCGCCCGGCCGCGGTCGGAACTCGGCGATATCCCGCCACACGCTCAGGATTGTCCGCCGCCTGCGCACGGGCGGCGGCGGCGCCGACGGCGACGACGGCGGGAGGTGCGGCAACGACCCGTCCACGAGGTACCAGTCACTCTTCCTGACGGAGCGTGCGTCGACGCGCGCTGAGAGGACGACGGCGAGGAAGGCTATTTTTGCTACATGTGGGTTTTTGCGGTTAGAGGTTTGGGGGGAACAAGACGAAGAAAGTGTGGCATCGTGGAGAGGAGGAGGGGAAGGGAGGGAGGGAGGGAGGGAGAGAGACTGTTGTCCGGGAGCGTTTTCAGCGCGCTGAGAGGCGTTATCGTTGAGAATTGCGGATGCGAGTGAGAGTGCGATTGCTGCGTGGGCTCGCTTTGTTGTGTCCGTTGGGCTGTGGCCGACGACATCGCGAATTCGTGTTGCTGACGATGATCGCCGCTGCAGCTGTGTGTGGAGAGTAGTATATTCCAGCAAGTGCTGTTATGTATTTAACTATTTGAGCCTATGTATGCATGCATCAGCCTGCACTTGCAGACCAATGATCTCACGATTGACAGCAAACTAACGGAATGCACAGGTAAGCAAAGCATAGGCGGTTGTGTATAGAATCCGAGGTCCGTGCCGCTGCTTCTGCTTCTGCATACCAGTTGGCAAGTTTTGCGTCGGTCGAGAGATCGTGACAACTCGCCTTCACTTTCCAAAGTGCCATTCCTCACTTCACTACTCCACAAAGAAGGATCATGAATCCGCGGGCCAGCACAGCAAAGCAGATGCAAAAAAAAGAAGCAGCAGCAGATGGAATTGGTAATATAATACGCCATAACTCCACAATCCAATGCAGACAGGAGAGAAGGGAAAAAAAATGGAGAAAAAAGACGTTAGATATACACCTCGGCAAGAAACAAAAGATATCCGTGAAAAATAACAATAGCACACCCCCACAATCCCATCTATAACTCGGATTTAGATTTCTGGCTCAGGTCGCTTCTCCACTCGTAGAGACGTTCGCCGGCTTCTCGGTTGAGAAGTTTATCCACGACGTCCCTGAACTCTTGGCACCCCAGAGTGAAGCTGTGATTTTTCCGGTCAGCTCTAGACCAAGTAACATATTGGGGTAGGTTTGGGAACCTACAGAATCTTTGGCAGCTCATACCAACTCCAAATCACAAACCCGAGAGTCCTCCAGACCAGATTCCATTCCGCCCAGAACTGCTCGCTGAAGGTGGGCCACTGTCTCTGTGACTCTTCTTCACCGAGCCCCTCGATTTTCCTTGCGGCGTCCTTCTCCGCGGCGGCGGTGTTATTGCGGAGCTCCCACATCTCTTGGAATTTGGGAAGGGCCGAGAGCGAGTGCGAGACGCGATCGAGTGTGTTGATGAGTGCCACCAGCTCGGTTCTTCGCAACGGTGGATTCTCGGAAACATCTGCCTTCCCGTCGAACTCGAAAAGGATCTTGAGCGCTGTACCGTAGCCCTGCGTCTGTACCTTGCCCCAGAGGCGGCACTTGTCGCAACCGACACAGTCCATCACTCGACTAACATTGCGGAAGCGGTTCCGGAAGTCCTCCTTGAGTACTTGCGCGTCCTCCTGGAACATGACGCTCTCATCGAAGATTGTGTGGTCGGCGGGGATGGAGTTGGCGAGTTTCAGAACTTTGGCTTTGGTGAGCCGATTCTGCAAGTGGTCACCCGAACAGAAGGTATACTGAGGGAAGTAGTTTTTGAGTTTCTCGACGGCGCGCAGGAGGATCGCGTAGTTGAAGTAGATGTTCTGAATGCGCTCAGGGTGGCCGCGGAAGCGGTTGATGAAGCAGTCGAGGTTTGGACTCCAAAGGCCGGTGGTCTGGTTCAGGTAGTCCCAGCAGAGATGGACGGAGATGCTGGAGTGCATGCCCGAGATGACTCGGTAGAAAACACGCTTCTCGAGACACTCATCGTCGACCTCAATCTCCTTAAGAGCGGCCTGACGGTCCGTACCGCCGAGCTCATGCGTGAGCTTATCTTTCATGACATCGATGAAGTCCTGTTTTGCCTGACTGGTTCTCTCCCCACTGGCGGCCTCTGGTTTCGAAAAGCAGTTTTCACGGTAGATCGACTTCCATACGTTATCCGAACCAGCACCCGCATACCCCGTGAACCGCTCAGGGTTGTCCACAAGACTGACATAGTCGCCATTACTCCCGGTCTCATCCTCAGGAACACAATAGTCTCTCTCATCGCACTCGTCCTCTTCAACGACACAGCTCTCCTCGGTATCCTCGCCTAGTTGTCCACCCAACGGGCTCTCCGTCGCCTTCTGGTTAGTGGGATGTTTCGCCTTTGGCCCCGCAAGCTTCCCTAGCTCCTCCGCGCGCCAGATAGGTGGAATATCCTCCTCATTCTCGATTGTGTTCACCGCACATGCGATGTTGGCACACATGCCATCGTTATCGGGCCAGAACGGACACGTGCGGCCGTACAGGTCAAGCCGGTAGTAGCTGAAGTAATCGGTACCTTGCGTGATGTCCTGTACTAGCGGGCGAATGACTTTATTGAGCTCTTCAAGATTGCCGTAGGTAGCGCAGCCATCGGGGATGAATTCGGTTGGTTCGTTCTGTGAAAGGTAAAGGTAATGCACAGTCAGCAGAGACCAAGACACGCAACACGCGTATAAACATTTTGGTTGCGATAAGGGACGTGGAAGCGGAATGGGGAAAGGCAAACGAACACTGCAAATGCTACTCGTGGTCGCAATTGATGGCACTGCGGCGATGGCTAGCAACACCAAAACGGTCGTAGGCAATGGGCGCTTTGGTATCCGCATGGTTGATGTGTTTCTGCTGCTCCTCCCTCGCTCTTTTTTCCTCTTTCTTTCTGGCTTTGTCGGGAAGTGAGATGGTGATGTAATGCGAGTAAAGTTGTGTGGGTTGATTGTAGTGCTTGCGCAGTGATGAGGACACCTTGCGGCTTGTGCCTTGGGTCGTACTATGTTGATGGTACGTGTTAGACAAAAAGCTCATCCCACTAAGTACGCTACTGACTAGAGACTCGATAGATTATATATCAACGCCGAGGGGCAGAAGGAAGGGATCGGGACCGAAACGTGTCCAGATGGGTATGACGGGGAAACCATGGAGAGAATAATCATCTGGTGATGGGGCGATGGTGGTCCCGTCATCTGGCCACTACATCTGATTCTCGGACATGAGCTGAGACCAGTTCCAGGGGTTCTATTCTTTCTCCTCGCCACATATGGGGAGCCAATTCCGATGCCGGCCGCGACCACTTCTTTGTCAACTCCAATCAGTCTCGTTTCGAATTGCGATTTATAATTGTGGAGGTGAATGGGCATTTAAACAGCGATTTTAATAGAGGCTCATGACACATCCATCACCTGAGATTCGGACGTTTCGGCGTGGTGGATAATCTTTTTTTGTTTAATCGGTAATTGAGTGCAGGCTGTCTGGATGGCAATCACACTTTTACCAGTTCCTGTCGCGCGGTGGATACTTATAATCAAACTTGAACAGGCAACGCGAATCACGTGTTCGAATGATAAGTTGTGAAGACGGTGCTTTCATTCACTTTCCGACCTGTCGGAAATCGCCCGATCCGTGTGTTTTGGCGGGCCGGAATCCTACACCGTTACATAAGATGTAGATATGCTAGCTATCTCCAAGCTCGGGGGACCTGACCTGATAGACGCCAACTGCAGTAAGGGCAAGGTTGGGTAGTTTGTGTATCGTCCATTTCTGTATTCTATAGGTTATTATATAGGTAGCATCAATTTTTCTACAAGTGAACGTTTACAGATCCAGTGATGAAATTCAGCTTCAGTAGTGACCAGTTGTGAGGGTGAAGCTGTACCACTAACCTTACCGTATGTCCATCACCTCTGGACCCACTTTCTAACTACATACAACCACTCCACATCCACGAAACGCCCCCATCACCTCCGCTACCCCATCACGACACAACGCACGACGCCCGTAATGGTGATCCTCTCCATCCTAATTCTCAACAAAGCCGGCGGCTTGATCTACCAGCGCGACTTCAACGAAGGCTTGAACAAACTCTCATCGAACGACTACCTCGTGTTGGCTGGCACCTTCCATGGTGTACACGCCATCACCTCGCGCATATCACCCGTACCTGGGTCCGGCGGGCTAGAAGTGCTTGAGAGCGAGCAGTTCCGGATGCAGTGTTTCCAAACACTAACTGGTATGTGGAATGAGAGATTGAGAGGGGAGAGCGTTGACGGGAGGCGGGATAGGAACAAAATTCTTGATATTTGCCGAACCACATCAACCCAATATCGATGTCATCTGTCGCAGGGTCTATGAACTCTACGCGGACTTCGTCATGAAGAACCCGTTTTACCAGATCGAGATGCCGATCCGGTGTGAGTCGTTTGATAGAAATCTTGTTGCATACATAAAACCGAAGCAATAGTAGAACGACAGGATGAAGACCGGATAGGCGGGGGAGGGAAAGGGATGAATTGCGTACAATTGTGATGCTCGGTTGATTTAGGAATCTTTTTTGCCGGCTACATTTGTTTTTTGATGACTAGACTGGAGTTGTGGGGTCTCAACTTTTGCGATTGCTGGCACAGGCATGCTTAGAGTAATCGGAGTGTGACAATGCTGGTACGAAAACTACCATCACCTAGAACTCACCATGCATCCATCGTCATGAAATTTAAAGTGATTATACGCGGGTGAATGCCTTCCCTGCTCTCAAGATAGCTCTGCCCCAGACATGCGCCCGAAAACTGCAGGCAAACGGAATAAACGCTAGCTAAGGCAATTACGCGATGTCCATCTTGTCACCGGGGGCGTCGTCGTCCTTCTTGTCCTTGTCCTTCTGGTCGTCCTTTAGTAACGGTGTGTTCTCGTCTTCTTCCTTGACACTTTCCAAGTTACTGGGACCCTCGCCAGCATCTTTCTTCTCCTTCTCCTCTTTCTCTTTTTCGGCACGAGCAACACGCGCCTTCTCATCTTCCATCGACATCCGCAGGGCCAACGCCAGTTCGGGATCCAGGTTGGGATCGAATCCGAACTCGAATCCACCCGAGCCCTCACCACTCTCTCCAGCACCAGTGCCACCCTCGGAAGATCCGGTTTCGCCCATGATGGGCGTAGCAATCAGGCGGTCGGACAAGAGGTGGTTGCCAGGAGGGATAGTGACGAGATGTGAGTTGTCAGAGGAGTTGATGGCGTCGATGAACGCCTGAAGCTTCTGCGTGTTGTCGGACTCAACTTCTCCGAAGTTGACAAAGTCAACGGCAACGGTGTTCTTCTTCATCTTCTTAGCGAGCTTGACCAAGGACTTCTCGTCTTCGGCGATCGGGGATCCGACGAAAACGACGATCCGCTGTCGTTGGGACTTATTCTCACGGTGTTTCAACGCGAGCTAGATATCCCAGATACAGTGAGTACACACTCCCACAAAGTTATGGTGACGCAGAAACACTTACACCAGCGACCTGGATGCCCGTCGCTAGGTGGGCCTCTCCCTTGATCTTTGTCTCGTGTAATCCGCTAAGGATCTTGCCGTAGTCCGTTGTCAGAGTCACCAACACCTCTGGACCCTTTCCACCCATCGTCATCAGGCCGACTGAAGATTCGGGATTTGCTTGAGTCTTCGCGGAGTAGAGGAGTGAGACGGCGTCGGCCTGAGCTTCAAAGCGGGTTGGTCTGAGGAGACCCAGGTTAGGAACTATCAATATCGAGGCTGTGGGAGATATTACGTGTAGTCTCCGTTCCGACTACTCTCACTGTTGTCGACACTGCCGGATGTTAGCCTTTGAAGTGCAGTGGGGTAGGATAGACAAACACTATCATAGTAGCTTCCAGCACCATGTTGGGCGATGTGTGGGTTTAGCTGGATGTGTTACTGGAGGAAAAGTTAGGTTCGTCGGCGGATAGGTGGTTGATGTTGGTGTTAAGGTGGCGGTGATAGTTGATAGCAATGGTGATGTGACGGTGAGCTGACACTCAGGAACACAAGAGGGCAAGCTGCTGCCGGGCATTTGGGAGGGAGGTGAGTTACCCGGCAGCTAACTAGTCACTTTAGCTAGCCCAAGCGCTCCCAGAGCCGCCTTGCCCCCATCAATTTTGTTTACCTCTGAACAGGCCAAAACAACTCGACTGGCTGCTTACTCCAACTCCCGAATTTCTGGACAGTCCACTGGTACATACCACTCACCCATCCACAAATGGCACCCCCTCCTCTTCGACGAATGAAACGCGCCTCGTCTGTCGCCGACGTCAACAGCCCCATCGCCGCGCGCGCAGCGATTGGGACAGCGCTAACACCACGAATGCCTCCCTCGCAGAACATCGTTTTCACGCCGAAATCACCGTTTCGACGCGTCAATGATGGCCGAATTACCAAAAGCCAGAAGCAGGGGCTACTCGATAACCTCGAGGTTGAGTGTACGTATTTCCATCCCAGTGATGTGGAAGGTAGGCTAAAATCGTTGTGCACAGTGAACGAAAGATCTCGGAAACTCCGTGCTCAAATAAACCAGCAGTCTCGGGCGCTCAAACAGCGGATAGAAACGCGCATCACTCGTATTCCGAAGAAACTGTGGAAGATGACCATGGCAGAACTGTTAGCCCAAACAGAGGGACGAGATGTGACGAGTTCGATGGTCACTTCCAATGGCGCAAAGGCGTTTATGGAGGAAGTTCGGAGTCTGAGGTTGGTCTCTAGCTACTAGAGGTCTTCGACAGCTGTTAACCGCTAGTGTAGCCGTGGGGTACCGGAGAAAGAGCGTTTGACAGTATCGAAGAAGAGTGCACCCAGGCCGCTCGTGTCTCCAGCACGGGAGCGCATGCCACCGCCGCCACTCCCGGCACCAGTCTCCAACAACCTACTCTCGACCAAGCCAGACCTTCAACCTACGCAAACTTCATCCCCTTCTCCACCGAGATCCTCCTCACCTCAAAGGTCGCCAACACGACAAGCTTCGCCTGTCAAGGTATCCTCTAAAGGAGCGACGCGAGCGCGTAAAGTAGCAGCGCCAACCAACACGACCAACTCGAGACCGACATCACGTGTCTCCACTCGGTCATCGACAGAAACGGCGGGTACACAAACATCTGGCATGAGGGGCACAAAGAGTTCGAAGGCCAAGGCTGCCACTGCTGCTGCCGCATCCGAGGCCAAGGGACTAAAGAGGGGTGGAGGAGGCAACACGGGCAGTAATGGAAGCTTGAAAGAGAACCGGGTGGCAGGCGTAAAAACCGAGACAGCTAGTAAAGCAACAACAGGAAGGGTGTTGAGATCTAGAAAGTGAGCCGGGCGGCCAACAGACTGTGCCGGACATTGAGCGACTGGGCCGGTCTTTGGTTGCGAATTTTGGTATTGGGCTGAATGGTTTTGTTGATCTGGGATATGTATTATCTTTTGTCTGACTTGTTTTGTGTTGCTGGGAAGCATATTTGGACTTGGCCGTTTTTGTGCTCTGTATTTCTTCCGCGCGGTTTTGAATTCACATGATACCTCACGATCGACCGGGAGTTACGCGTGGGGAGAAGCGAGGCACATTCGTGATATACCCATGACAAGTATTGCAGGTCTACACGGCTGGTCGGAGCCATGTCATCGCACTCGAATCTCATTAGAATCGTCTTGCCCCGATCACATGAAAATAGGAGCTGTAGAAGCTCCTTCCTGGACACCAAATAACCCGTAGGTAGTTATTGGGGCTTCTGATCTAAATTCGGGTCAATAAATACTGAAGCCGAATTACCGACCTAGGTACTCGTCTACTGGCCAGGGTCTTTAGGTGCCTGAAGTGAAGCTTTACCTGGCGAGTATCATCCCCTGAACGCACCTCGAACGAATGCTGTCTAGCCGCTTCCACAGCAACTTGACATCTCTGATTTCCTCTCAAATTCCAAACGCCCCCTCACGTCGGATATCCCGCCCAACAAACCCCGCCACCACAGACAGGCTCCCCTTAATTCACTAAGGCTGAAGCCCTTCGGGTACTCACGTGAACAGCCTCGCTTTCCGCGGCTCTCTCAGCGCAGCTCATCTCCTGCGCCCACACACGTTCACCCGTCTGCGCACCGTCTCAACGCGACCTCACCTATAGACCATTGACGGGCGACCTGCGGACGGCTCCAGATAACTGTTTGCTCTAGCCACGTACCTTTGCACCGGAGCGCTCCTGAAATACCTACCTCTTTGACGGAACACTTGTCGAATTTGCCTACCGCCCACGGTATTTGACCACAGCTCGCCCGCCGGCTCTCCGAATCAACTGCGCGCTCTGCATACGGCTGCGGGGGGGGGGGGAAGCAGAGGCGAGTCGTGAGAGCAACGGAGGTGCCTGCGCAACAGCGCTGCAGCAGCCATGTCGGGAGGAAACATCAAAGTTGTTGTCAGGGTGCGGCCCTTCAACAGCAGAGGTACGGATCGTGACGCTGGGAGCTCCCTCGCCCCTTAACGAAACCTCTCCGTAGGCTAATACCATATTGCCGTGCGTCGCAACAGAGAAGGAGCGAGGGGCCAAACTTATCGTGCAAATGAAGGGCACGCAGACGGTTCTCACACCTCCGCCGGGCGCCGAGAAGATCGGGAAAGGAGGAGGCGGCAAGGACCACGGACCTAAGGTCTTCAACTTCGACAAGAGTTACTGGAGTTTCTCGAAGAACGACACGACATACGGTGTGTGACCCGGAAGTCGAGGCTGTTAAATCGAGGCTGTTAAATCGAGATGGAGGTGGGGGGCTAACATATTCCGGCGAAACATAGCTGGCCAGAATGATCTCTACCAGGACTTGGGAGAGCCACTACTCGATAACGCCTTCGGAGGATACAACAACTGCATCTTTGCCTATGGACAGACGGGCTCTGGAAAGTCATACTCAATGGTCTGAAGTCTCCTCCATAAAATGAAGGATACTAGCTTGGAGCTAACAGGACTTGGCAAGTAGATGGGATACGGCGAAGAACATGGTGTTATTCCCAAAATTTGCCAGTACATGTTCGAACGAATGTGGGTTCACTCCGGCCCTGACAGAGACCTGGACATTAAGATCGTATTAGAAATGCGTTGCAAACTGATCCACATCTCAAATGTACGGTGGAAGTCTCATATCTCGAAATCTATAATGGTACTTTTTTTGTTCGCACATACCCGCAGCTTAGCACGTGCTGATGGCGCATTTAGAGCGAGTCCGCGATCTCCTCAATCCATCTACCAAAGCTGGTCTGAAAGTTCGAGAACATCCGTCAACGGGACCCTATGTAGAAGATCTGGCAAAATTGGTAGTAGGATCGTTCGCTGAGATTGAAAACCTCATGGACGAAGGCAACAAGGCCAGAACCGTTGCAGCCACCAACATGAACGAGACCTCATCGAGATCGCACGCAGTTTTTACCCTAATTCTGACACAGAAGCGTCACGATGTCGAAACCAACATGCAAACCGAGAAAGTTTCCCGGATTAGTCTGGTCGATCTTGCAGGTTCCGAGAGAGCGACCTCTACAGGAGCAACTGGTGCACGGCTGAAGGAGGGAGCGGAAATCAATAGATCTCTGTCGACTCTCGGTCGTGTGATTGCAGCACTAGCAGATGTGTCAACGGGAAAAGGCGCGAAGAAGAAGGCTACCCAGGTTCCCTACCGAGACTCCGTCTTAACCTGGCTATTGAAAGATTCCTTGGGCGGCAATAGCATGACTGCCATGATTGCGGCAATCTCCCCTGCAGATATCAACTTTGATGAGACGCTGTCGACCTTAAGATACGCCGACTCGGCCAAGCGCATCAAGAACCATGCTGTCGTCAATGAGGATCCAAATGCGCGTATGATCCGTGAGCTCAAGGAGGAGCTACAACAGCTACGGTCCAAGCTCTCAACCGGCGCTGGTATTGGGGATGAGGTTTATGCCCCCGATACTCCGCCGGAAAAGCAAATGGTCACGATCACCACAGCTACCGGAGAAGTCAAGAAAGTTTCCAAGGCAGAAATTGCCGAACAGTTGGAACAATCTGAGAAAATCCTTACAGACCTCAACCAAACCTGGGAAGAAAGGCTGGAAAAGACGCAACAGGTCCATAAGGAACGCGAATCTGCTCTCGAGGAATTGGGTATCAGCATTGAAAGAGGCTTCATTGGGTTATCAACACCGAAGAAGATGCCCCACCTCGTTAACTTGAGCGACGACCCGTTGCTAGCGGAGTGTCTGGTTTACAACATCAAGCCTGGGATAACGCAAGTCGGTAACCTTGAGACATCGACGATGGCGCAAATACGACTCAATGGCTCAAAGATCCTACAAGACCATTGTCGCTTTGAAAATGACAACGGAGTGGTCACGCTGACACCCAATGAAGGTGCAGCAGTAATGGTGAACGGCCTGCGGATTGATGCACCGCGGCGTCTGAAGACAGGTTTCCGGATTATATTGGGAGACTTTCATATATTCCGCTTCAACCATCCCCAGGAAGCTCGCGCGGAGCGTGACCGGTTGCGACAGTCCGCAGTCGCAAACTCGGCCTCTATACCGCAATCCCCCGAGCACAAACATACAGCTAGCAGCGGGGTCACTTCAGACACGACGGAACGATCCGACGCAGAAAGCGTCAGCAGCAGACCTGACTCTCCGGCTGCGGTACCAAATAGTCGCGACATGGAGTGGTCCTTTGCTAGGCGGGAGGCCGCCACAGCGTGGCTTGGGGACAGTTCCAAGATTAAGTCCCTAAGTGATGACGAGTTGGATAACCTCCTAGAAGAAATGCAACGTGTCAAAGCGATCCGCAGGGGGCGGCCCGATAGCCGACTAGACGATGACGAGACAGAGTCCATGGTGTCATTTATTGTCCGGGAAAAGTACGCTTCAACTGCTACGTTAGCAGATGATCTCTCGCTAGATACTATGATCACTATACCAGAGACACCGCAGCCAGGCGAAGTCGAAGATACACTCCGATTGATCAAAGAAGGCCAACTCGAGCAACAAAAAGAGTACCAAGAAAAGTTAAGGGCGGCTGGAGGCATGGATGTCAAGGAGATTGAGGCAGAGAAGCAGAAGATGCAAGAGCAACTGGACACTGCCCGGGCCGAGATGCAGAAGGAATTGGAAAGGCAACGGCAGGAGTTTGAAAATCGACTTGAAGAGATCACTCTCGCGCCCAAGAAGACCGAACTGGAGAAGAAGCTCACGGAACGAGAAAGAAGTCTCGTTAAATTTGTCATCGAACACTGGAAGCAAAGGAAATACGTTCGCATGGCAGAGTCGATTCTGCAGCATGCTGCAACACTGAAGGAAGCACAAATAATGAGCCAGGAGATGGAGAAGATGGTTGTCTTTCAGTTTACGATCGTCGATGAAGGACACACGTTACAATCTAGCTACGATCTCGTTCTCAACGGGGTATCGGGGGACGACGATGAATTCTTGGAAATGGCCAAAAAGCCATGTGTTGGCGTACGAGTCATGGACTTTCACGCAGGTGTGGTTCATCTCTGGTCGCTGGAGAAACTTCAGAATCGTGTCCGTCAAATGCGACAGATCTATCAGTACTTGGACCGGCCCGAGTATCTGCAGGTACATATTCCTCAACCGCTCATTGGTCAACGGGGCTAACATCGTACGGTGGCAGCATTTCCGACTGGGCGACCCGTTCACTGAACCAATCCTGCCGCAATACTCCCTGGTGGGAGACGTGGACGTTCCTCTGGCTGCCATATTTGAGTCGCGTTCGCAGGATTTTGCGCTCGATGTCATGTCGCCACATACACAGAGCGTGGTGGGCATTGTTAAACTGACCATCGAACCATCTGAAGTCGAGACTCGGTCGACATTGAAATTCAACGTCATCATGCGGGACATGATTGGCTTCGCCGAGCGTGAGGGAACGCAGGTCCACGCTCAGATGTTTATTCCTGGAGTCTCCGACGAAAGCGGCGCAACCACCACCACGATGGTTTCCGATTTTGATGAAGGTCCAGTACGGTTCGACAGTGTGCACACCATGGGCATGCCCCTAGGAAGCCCCCTCCGAAATGCGTCGTTGCGCGTTGCTATCTTTGCCAAGATCACCGCGATGCACCTCGAGAAGTTGGTCAGCTGGGATGACATGCGCGACCATAGCAATCCAGTGCCCCCCCGGAAAAAGAGTGCTAGGCTGAACGAGACTGAATTCTACACCGAAGAACGGCACGACGTATTCGCACGCGTGCAACTCCTGGAGCTCTCGGAATCGGGCGAGTACCTTCCCGTCAAGGTAGTACAGCACACCGAGATCGACTCAGGGGCGTTCCAGTTGCACCAAGGATTGCAAAGACGGCTTCAATTGAGCCTAACACACAGCTCCGGCAAAGCCCTCCAGTGGCGGGATGTAGCGGACATCCGTATTGGCTCGGTTCGCTTACTGGACCCGCGAGGCAAGATGCCTGATCTCTCGTCGCCAACCAAAGAAATTCGCCTAAGCACAATATTGGGGCCGGTCGTAAAGACGAATGCAGACGGCACAAGCACTGTGACCATCGTCGCCCAGTGGGATTCCAGCCTTCACAATTCGATACTTCTGGACCGCACAACGGCCGACAAATACCGGGTGCAGATGTGCCTGCGGTGGAACGTGGTTTCTGAGCGGCTATCCGAACCGATCCTGTTTTCCTTGGATATCGCAGCGCAAATCCAACCCAGACTACTCCGCAGCCCAAGCAAATTCATGCAGCTGTGGAATAGCAACAGGATTGTTCATGCTAGTGTGGGTTTGTATCAGCTCGTGATCAGGCCAGCAGCAGCCCGGCGGGCAGGTGACCTATGGCGGATGAATACCCTGCACAGATATGTCAAGGGCGAGGAATATCTCGCAGGGTGGACCCCGCGGAGTGTAAGCTTGGTGCGGGATTTCATATCGGCGAAAATGAGGAGGATAAGAGTGGCCGAAGTGGAGAATGCCAAAGGTTTTCTCAGCAGTCTCCCAGTCACAAGGAATGTCACGCCAACTACACGGGGAACCACACCAGAGCAACACCCCACCCGGGTTGTGGGCAGAGTATTGGGTAATAGGAAGAACGGCAAGATCCTGGGCGAGCGGGAAGAAGAGCCAATAGCACCACCTAGTCCTCCTGCGGGGATCTTCTCTAGCACCAGTGGGGACGGCGAATACGTGGAGGCACCACCAGACATTCCACCACATGACGCCGCTTACCGGACCGACACGCCGGCGGCGATGGCAGAGGTGCCGCTAGAGGAGCAGGAGCCGCCAACGGCACAACCCGGCGATCAACCAACGGACCAGCCAAAAGATCAGTCCGAGGATCCTCGGACTGGGTCGGAGGCTCAACCCGTGGAGCCAGAGGATCCACAGAGGGAGGTTTTGCGAAAATTTGTGAGCCTCTGGTCGTCCTGGAAAGATCCCAGCGAGGTATGTTCCGTTTTCGATTCGCAGCCAGTTTCATGATTGACGGCTGACCGCCCGATAGTCAATCCTAGTGAAAGAGAACACAGAGCCCCCACACAATGGAGCGTGTTTTGCGTCCACTGAATCGCAACCTCCAAGGCTGATTTCCGAAGTCCGACAAGTACCGAAGAGGTCCGTCCGGATAAGATCTGCCCTTACCCGCTTCATGTGTGCTGATAACTCTTGTATAGCACTTCATTTCTTAAGTCTGGGTACCTTCTGACCCCCGACGAAACGAACAAAGTGTGGACCAAAAGATACTTCGAATTGCGGCGGCCATACATGCACGTGCATTCGGTTCCCGACGGCGAAGAGGTCATGGCGATCAACCTGAGTCATTGCCGTATAGACCATCAGCCACAGGTTGCCAAACTAATGAGACGGCCGCACATATTTGCGATCTATGCGCCACTCAATACCTATCTCTTCGCCGCTCCAAGCGAACGCGAGATGATAGAGTGGATAATGAAGGTCGACCAATTCCATTTCTTTTCATCGAGTAGAAGTAATACGCCGGAGGAGTTTGCATGAGGAAGCTAGGACTTTTTAGAGATGAGTGTTTCCTTTTTGTTCACTGCTTTCTTCTGCGGGGCGATCAAATCATTGCGTGCTCCTGCTTCTGTTTCATCCGTACTCCTTGTGGTCGTTCGTTTTAAGGTGCTCTGCAGTGTTAGGCGTTCTCTAGTTGTTTTTTCTCCTTTCCTCTTCTTTCCTTTTCCTTCTTTCCTTTTCTTTTTGCGGTTGTTACCTTCTGCCACCAACGGTTGATGTCTTTTTTCTTTCCTTTTTTGGAGGTTGGATGGATGAATCGAAGCAGGATTTTCGGATGTATCTTTGATGGGAAGTCTCTTCATTGCTGTACAATTACACTAGAGGTGGGCAAGTGGGTTAGTACGACCATATGGTTTGTCAGGGGAAGGGTGAGTGGAGCCTGCGGTCTTCTTTAGAGTACACGCTGCCGAGTCAAATAGACTACATACCTTGTATCTCCTTGTCTCTTTGCTTTGTCTCTTTTACATGCTCAATCTCTCGTATTCACTCTGTACTTTTGAATTCCAAGTACTTACATACGTACCTTTTACTCCCTTGGTTATTCACTCTACGCTCGCATCTGTAATTTCAATCGTTGGAGTAGATGAACGTCGGGCTCTGGATCTCTGATAATTCACCACTGGCTTCGAGATTGAGTAGATACCGTGGATCCCCCCACAATCTCCACGGGCGTGTGATGGGTCTCATGACGAGCTCAGGTCACTCTTACAGCAATCCAGATGATCAATATCCACCCATGAGTACGTTTTTCTGCCTATTCTACTAGATCTACAAAGCTCATGTAAGGCGGTTTTTTTCTCTCTCGCATGAGAGACACTGCCATGAGGGGGGAAGTGTGGGAAGGAAAAAAAGATCCGGCAGTGCGGTGTTTAGAGTATGATTGCCCCCATCTGCAGATGGTACAATGTACTACTTCCAATCGTCCGAGTGAGCAACTATGACTGAGATTGGATTTCCTTGCGTGCAGGACGCAGCAGCAGCGGGCGGGCGGGAGATGTGTAAAATGCCACTCGAGTTCGGCCATGTACAATATATCGTGTATTACGTTTCTTTTTTTTTTTTTTACGGTGAGGGGGAAAACGCAGATCGGGTGCGGCGGACCTGGGTGCGGGCTCCAATGAGAGACTCACCCGGCGGGCATGCGCAATTGCTGTGCTAGTGTGAGTAGGTGAGAAAAAAAAACTCTGATTTTTTTATCCTCTAACTTGGGGGGGGGTTTGGTTTTTTTTTCTCTCCTTTCTTTTCGAGGAGCGGGCATTCTATTTGGCGGGGATTCGAATGATGTCGAGGCACAGGCGGTTAATCAATCGATCGCAGCGGGTTGTTTATTTGTAGGTGCTATGTCTCTGGGTTTGGAGAAAGATGATATCTGTTTCTCTCTTTCTCTACACACGAAGACGGAAACAAGGATGTCGGTATAGCAGCGGCGGTTGAGCGGCCGTCTCCCCCGATTGACCAGGCCGCCGCCTCACCTTCGCGAAACCCCTCTTCTCCGCCGGGACCGCCCCCTCTCGAGATCTCCGCGCCGCGCACGCACGCACGCAACGCACGCAACGGGTGCAGATAAGTATAGTCAGCGGCACTCTACCTACTCCACTCAACCGATATCTGACTGACAGTTGCAGTTGCAGGTGCAGATTTGATAGAGAACGGCCGGCGCGGTGCGGGCTGATCATGAGCGACGATTACCACATATTTACGCTCCGAGCGTATCTGTGGTCCGCGGACGAGCGCCCGGGGCACTCCAGTCCCGAGCGCACTCTGGGTGGCTAGGTACTGTCTCGATCGCTCACTCGGGCTGGGTTTCGATGCGAAGGGCGCCCGGAGCTCGAACTCGCATCGAATTGGTGGATAAACAAATACGAGGCTATTGGATGGATGGAGCCGGCAGCACAGGACTGGCAGCACGGGCACGGGGTGGGTCGGTCGGTCTGGGCCGTCGGGCTCCATGCGTGAAACCCTCCCCACGCCAACGACAACCGCCAAAGCCGAGGCGCGAACGAGAAGTCCAACAGCTGCTCCTCTGCTTTTGGTGTTGGTGTGTCCGCAGTCTGCGTGCGATGTCCGTGTGCCGTATGGCTCTACGATGCCCCCTCCCTTCTCGCGTCCCGCGCAGCTCGCTCGCCCGTGATCCGCACTGGCTCCTGTTTTCGATAAGCATGAGCAGAGCAGCAGACTCCAATCACCCGTCGATAGCGGGCCGCTGAAACCGCTACCACCATACGCACGTCGACCGCCGGCGGGTGGGGGTTGCGTTGGATTGGGTGGCAGTGGCAGCCTGTGGCAACGTCCGCCACGGGAACGCGCAGCAAAAGTTGGGGCCGAAGAACACCAAAAAAGAAAGAGAGGTATTTATCGCCGAATAGGCATGTGGCATTCCCGGGAGGGGAGGAGGGAGTCGTTCACGTTGGAGCGGATAAAAACGAGTTGCGGGTTTAAAACGAAGCAGATTGGTCCGAGTGATGCGCTGGAGACGGGCAGCGGACCGGGAAGGGAGGGGACTGCTGTGAGCGTCCGCCTGACGCCCGATCGAGACGGCACTGCATAGCCCTGCTTGGGACCGCTTGGTAGCAGAGTACGCGGTGTGCGCGATGCTCAAAAATACACAGCTTGGCCCGTATATATTCTGACGATGTGATAGGTACACACTGATGATGCTGATGGACGGGGGAGGGGGACGTCTCTCTCTAGCCCCGTGAGTGAGTTGTCCAGGTGGTTCGATTTTTCGCGAGCCCCCCCTCCCCCCCGAAGGATGGGGCTCTTCCAGCCAATTGGAAAAAGATGCGGACAGCTCACGAGCGATGGGCCTTTCAAGGGCCACAGAGAACGGAGCTCCTGCTCCGAGCGCCAGCGAGCGTGATGTGATGGAGAGTGCGCGAGTGTGGCAGGCCAGTCCTTTTGCCCAGCCACACGCCTCGCCCCGGTGAGCCACACGTAGCATTCAGCCGCATCTTCCGTGCCAAGACTTTCCAAGGGTTCCGTGGTCACATCGTCGCCGACACCACACCCGAGCGATATCCCCGATCCCATCAACCAACTACTCTCCCACCCATACACTGCATCCCCCGCCCCCCGCCCCGCCCCCCGCCCCCCTCCCCCCCCCCCACTCCTCCATTCATCGAAAGGCTACTCAATACTACCCCAAAGCAAAGCAAAGCAATGTCGGAAGATCACGGGGACCTGTTGTCGCAAATAAGTCAGCTAGCTGGTAAGCGACAGCCCTCGCAGAAACACGGCCCTGCAGAACTCAAGTTCGTTCGTTCGTCTGCTAACGGCGTCAAAATAATAAACCTACAGGTCAGATCAATCGCCACAAGAACCAGCAAACAGCTGAACCCGCTCCGTCTCGTTACTCTACTGCTGCTTCGGGTACGTAGGCCTGGTCTACACCGCCCGACACCCTTCCCCATCGCTGACCCACTTCTCACCTGCAGCGTCATCGAGAGGCCGCGGAAACCCCTACTGGCGGTCAAGCCGCGGTGGATATGTGCGAGGTGGACGAGGACGAGGCCGTGGAGGGGCAGTGCCGATCCATCACAACCGCTCTCTGGTGATCAACAACAAGACCACGTCCGCCACGAACGCTGCAAACGGCCCGGGCCCTTCCACCGTTGCAGCTGCTCTCGACCCAAAGCCTGCAGGAGCGCCTGCCACTGCGAAGGAAGCCATCGAATCGCCGCCTGCTCCTGCTGCTGCTGCTGCTGCTTCAGGCTGGGTGGCGAAACGGGGCAAGCACATGCAGTTGATCAACGCCTCAGTCTACGACCAGCATGTTCAGGATCGCACCAAGGCTGCGGCGAAGACCCTTGCGGAGAAAATCAAGAGGAAAGAGGCGCTCGAGAAATCTAAGCTTAATCGTCTCATGCAGGGTTCCCAGGGAGCTACCCGTGATCTCGAGGTCGGAGGAGAGCGCTATCGGCTCGCCGCGGGTGGTAACAAGTTAGTCCGAGTGTCGGGTGAGGATCGCAGCACTCTATGTCAGGGCCACCTGGCCGGTAGGTCGAATTCAGTTAACGTGACAGTGCTCCATGCAGGCAGCACCACCATCTCAACACCGAAACAGGCTGTCATTGGTGGCGTTCGGTTTCAGCGGAGTCGAAATGGAAATCTGTGGCGAGCAGGACTCGTGCGCGCGTCTCGGTCAGTTCAACATATCCGCAACGCCTTTCTGCAAACGGCGCCCCGATGGACACCACTAACCCCGGGCCCGACGGGCCATCACAGAAGAATCGCCGCTCCAGTCAAATCCACTGAGCCGTGCAAGTACTATTCAACCTCTGGTATCGACTGCCTTCCACAGCTGTTAATTTGGAACTCCGCATCTGTCTGCGGACGGGGGGTGTTATGCGGGCTTGTTCCGAGACGTTGGACGATTTGATCACGTTGTCGTTAACTAGCCCCCCGAACCCGCCACAATCAGGAGATAGGTACATTTACTAACAAGACGGTTCTAACCGCTGGTGTGCAGGTCAGTGCAAACATGGGTTGTCCTGCCCGTTCGTTCACAACCCGAACGAGGTCGCCATCTGTCAGCGCTTCCTTACATCTGGCGCATGCTCGGATGGAGACATGTGCGACCTCTCCCATGATCCTACCCCACACAGGGTTCCAGCTTGCCACCACTTTGTTCGCGGCAATTGCGTGAACGCGAACTGCCGCTACGCGCACGTCAGGGTAAACCCGGCGGCAGCTGTATGTGAGCGCTTTGCCACTTTGGGATATTGTCCAAAAGGGGCTGAGTGTACCGAACGCCATGTTTTCGAATGCCCGACGTTCGACAAGACTGGCGTCTGTACCAGCAACAAGTGCAAGCTCCAACACGTCGAACATGCTGGTCGAAGAAGGGCAGCAGCAGCTGCAGCTGCTGCGGCGGCGGCGGCCGCTACCGCGGAAGCCAGATGTTCAAGTGACGGAAGCAACAGCAACTCCAGTGACGAGCAGGACCAGGAAGATTATTATCAGTCCGACGTTGACTCTGACACTCTCTCTGACGTTGGATTCCTTCCAGGTGGCGAGGAACTGGATCCCCAACAGGACTTTATCCACTTCTAGTAGTAACATTCCAACAACTAGCCAGCAGGGCGGCATAGTTCTGACAGAAGCCGGAGCTCTGCAAGATTCTATTCTTTGTGCTCTTTTATTTTTGGTTTCTGGGATTTTGTTAGGATGTTTGGCGACATACGCATAGGAATGGAGTACGGTTATCGTCTCGGAGTGGCTTTTTTTTTTTGCATTTTTTTCTGTTGTGCTCATGAATGATACTGATCGGTTCGTACGGCGGTCGTTGGTACTTGGGAATGACCTGGATGAATCTCGGTGCGTGCCGTCGCTCCGTTGAATCGTGCTCTCCATCGTGAGGGAACGAAGCACGGCGACGTGCGATGACGATAAAAGTTGCAGAGGTGGGGGAGGGGGGGTGGGGGGGGGGTTTGTCGGCCGGTGGGGATGCGTTCTGGTCTGGGATGGTCGGTTGGTCGATCCGAGTAGGCAGGTAGTCAGTTTAATGGTAATTATTACGCTTTTTACGTACATACGCCCCGGGGTGCTGCAGGAAAGAAGAAGAGTTGAAATCTGGATGCTTCTTTCGTCTCCACACGGGGTCGCACTTTATGCGGCATGCGGATGCGCGTATCGTTGCAAGGAATGTATTATGGTGGTGGTGGGTGGTGGTGGTGGCGATGATGATGATGGCGTGTGGATTTTCCTTTCCCTTTTTTTTCTTTTCTTTTCTTTTCTTTCTTTTTCATCTTTTCTTCTCGGCTTCCCTTCCTCTCACGGATGGGATGGGATGGGATGGGATGGGATGGGATAGGGAGGGTAGTCCCGGTTCTTCGGACAAGAAAGCCTTCCTTCCTTCCTTCCCGTCCGCCCGCCCGCCCGCCCGCCCCTCCCCCCACTACGCAGCTGCGCTCGCATGTAATGTATGTACGTACGTACATACGTAAATGCGTACATCCGGTACATACTCCGCTCCGACCATGTAACGATGTAGGCTATGTATGTGCGTGCCCACTCTTTCTCGGTATCGGAGTGTATCTAGAGTATCTATGTATGTATGTATGTATGTATGTATTCTCCGGACCAAGCAGCGGCGACGGCGGTGGCGAGGAGAGCGTGCCCCGAGGCTAGCCGTAACAGTGGTGTACATAACTCTATCTCTATCTACCTATATACGTACAGTATGTATGTACATAATGTATGTATGCAGACCATGTACAGCACTATATAGTTGTGTGAGTAGTGAGTACATATCTAGCACTGGCCCCGTCTAGGTATGTATCTACTCTGCATACTCTATCATCATAGCACGGCCCTGAAGGAGAGAGCTCGCTTGGTGCGCTCACTCGGGTGGTGGTGGTGGTGGTGGTGGTGGTGGAAGGGGATGGAGGGGGGGGGGGGGGTGTTTTCTTTCTTTATTTCTTTCTTTTTTTTTTTTC
>Ga0307516_10000402_pt1 | contig 56504 bp, 51 predicted proteins | sample 19_EM_MG_FD_203310 | JGI IMG/M metagenome (GOLD analysis project Ga0307516, IMG submission 203310) | Populus trichocarpa ectomycorrhiza microbial communities from riparian zone in the Pacific Northwest, United States - 19_EM | ecosystem: Host-associated > Plants > Roots > Unclassified | place...
GGGTCCGCTTCATTGTGCGGCCGCGCAGCGATTGGGGGGCCAATACCCCGGTGGTGACCCGCGGCAGCAACCACCTGCGGTTCGTCTCTTCCGGCAGCACGCAGAGGCTGACCACGAACGTGCCGCTCACCTACCTGGCCGCTGAAACCTGGTTCTCGCTACACGGCCCTGTCAGCCTGTTGTTCGGGCCTGACGAAACCCTGGAGGGCGGCATCGAGGACACGGCACGCGAGTTCGAGGAGCACACTGTTCTCTATTGGCGCCAGTGGACGCGCCGCCTGGCACTACCCCTGGAGTGGCAGGACGCCGTGATCCGTGCGGCCATCACGCTCAAGCTGTGCCAATTCGACGAAACCGGCGCCATCGTCGCGGCAATGACCACCAGCATCCCCGAGGCGCCGAACAGCGGGCGCACCTGGGACTACCGCTACTGCTGGCTGCGCGATGCGTTTTTCGTGGTGCGCGCGCTCAACAGCCTCTCGGAAGTGGGCACCATGGAGGACTACCTGCGGTGGCTCAATGACGTGGTTCGCGCCGCGGATTCCGGACATGTGCAGCCGCTGTATGGCATTGGCCTTGAGAGGGACCTGCATGAGCGCCTGGTGCCCCACCTGGCCGGCTATCGCGGCATGGGCCCGGTACGGGTGGGCAACCAGGCCTTCGAGCATTTCCAGCACGACGTCTACGGCAACATCGTGCTGGGCGCGGCACAGGCATTCCACGACCACCGGTTGTTCCGCAAAGCCGATCGCAGCGATTTTGTCCTGCTCGAAGCCATGGGCGACAGGGCGTGGGAACTGCACGACCAGCCCGACGCCGGCATGTGGGAGCTGCGCACTCGCTCGCGGGTGCACACGTCGTCGTCACTGATGTGCTGGGCCGCCTGCGACCGGTTGGCCAAGATCGCCCCCGTGCTGGGCCTGGGTGACCGGGCCAGGCATTGGGCGGCACGGGCCGCCATCATCCAGGCCAAGATCCTGCAGAACGCGTGGAGCGACAAGCGTCAGTCGTTCGTCGAGAGCTTCGGCGGCAGCGACCTCGACGCCAGCGTGCTGCTCATGGCCGAGGTGGGCTTCATCGACGCGCGGGACGAACGCTTTGTGCGCACCGTGCAGGCACTGGAGCAGCACTTGTGCGATGGCCCCTTCATGCGCCGCTACGAGGCGCCCGACGACTTCGGCCCGCCGGAGACGGCGTTCAACGTGTGCTCGTTCTGGCGCCTGGATGCGCTGGCGCGCATCGGCAAGACGGAGCAGGCTCGCGAGATCTTCGAGGCCCTGCTGGCCCGCCGCAACCCGCTGGGGCTGCTGTCCGAAGACCTTGCGCCCGCCACCGGCGAGCTGTGGGGCAATTTCCCGCAGACCTACTCCATGGTGGGCATCATCAACGGCGCCATGCGGCTGTCGCAGCCGTGGGACCAAGTCGTCTGAAGGACACCATGACTGAACAACTTCTTCAAACCATGGCGGCCTGGCGTGATGCCCTGGGTGGGGCAGCCGCATCCGGGCTGCGCATCATCCTGATCATGGTCGCCGCATGGGTCGCCATCGTCATCCTGCAGCGGGCGATCCGGAGTTTTCGTATCCGCCTGGCCAGCCGAATGGAAGACCGCGAGGCCGTCAAGCAGGCCGAGACACTGGGCCGCGCGTTCCGGTACCTCGTCGCCGTGGTGATCTCGTTGGTCGCAGGCATGCTCGTGCTGTCCGAACTTGGCACTCGGTCGCGCCCATCCTGGGCGCAGCCGGGGTGGCTGGGCTGGCGGTGGGCTTTGGCGCCCAGAGCCTGGTCAAGGACTACTTCACTGGCTTCTTCCTGTTGCTGGAGAACCAGATCCGACAGGGTGACGTGGTCAAGCTCGGTGAACATGCCGGGCTGGTTGAGGAGATGACGCTGCGCTATGTGCGACTTCGCGACTACGACGGCAACGTCCACTTCGTGCCCAACGGCACCATCAGCACGGTGGTGAACATGAGCCGGGGCTTCGCCCAGTCCGTCGTCGATGTCGGTGTGGCCTATCGTGAGGACCTGGACCGGGTGATGAGCGTGATGCGCGAGGTGGCCAGCCAAATGCAGCAGGATGCCACCTTCGGGCCCAGCATCCTGGACCCTTTCGAGCTGGCCGGGGTGGAACGCTGGGATGACTCGGCCGTGGTGATCCGCGGGCGCTTCAGGGTCGCACCTCTGGAGCAGTGGGCGGTCCGACGCGAGTACCTGCGACGCCTGAAGTACGCGTTCGATGCGAACGACATTGAGATACCCTATCCGCACGTGACCCTCTATGCCGGCCAGAAGACACCTGCCCGGCCAGCGTCGTTTCCGTTGGAGGTCCTGAACGGCGCAGCGCCTTCGGCACCGCTGACGCAGCCTTCCACACAAACCGCCCGATGACCGAACCCACTTCCATCCAGATCATTGGCGCCGCGCTCTTCGCGGTCGCCCTGGTTCACACCTTCTCCACCAAGTTCTTCGAGCACCTGGCCCATACCCAGCCCCGGCACGCCGGCCTGTGGCACCTGCTGGGCGAAGTGGAGGTGGTCTTCGGCTTCTGGGCCATGGTGCTGGTCCTGTTCATGTTCGGGATCAGCGGCAAGCAACAGGCCACGCAGTACCTGGATTCGCGCAACTTCACGGAGCCGCTGTTCGTGTTCGCCATCATGGTGATCGCCGGCACGCGGCCCATCCTGCAGGTTTCGGCGTCGGCGGTGAACCTGCTGGCCCGCGTGCTACCGCTGGATCGGGGCATCGCCAAGTATTTCCTGGTCCTGAGCGCGGTGCCTTTGCTGGGCTCCTTCATCACCGAGCCGGCGGCCATGACGCTGGCCGCGCTCATGCTGCGCGACACCTTGTTCAGCCGGCAGGTCTCCACCAAGCTGAAGTACGTCACGGTCGGTGTGCTCTTCGTCAACGTGTCGATCGGCGGTACGCTGACTCCCTTTGCGGCGCCGCCGGTGCTGATGGTGGCCGGCAAGTGGAACTGGGACATCGCCTTCATGGTCACCACGTTCGGCTGGAAGGCTGCCATCGCGGTGGCCGTCAACGCGGCCGCCGCCGCGTTTCGCTTCCGGCGCGAACTCGGGCCCATGGGCCAGTCCACCGGTGCCGACATGCCCCGCGTGCCCGTTTCGATGGTGCTGGTGCACCTGCTGTTCCTGGCCGGCGTGGTGGTGTTTGCCCACCACCCGGCGGTGTTCATGGGGCTGTTCCTGTTTTTCCTCGGCTTCGCGGGTGCGTACGAGCGCCATCAGAACCCGCTCATCCTGCGCGAGGCCCTGCTGGTGGCGTTTTTCCTGGCCGGGCTGGTGGTGCTGGGCGGGCAGCAGCAGTGGTGGCTGCAACCGGTGCTGCTGGGCATGGACAGCACGGCGGTGTTCTACGGCGCGACCCTGCTGACAGCCATCACCGACAACGCGGCGCTCACCTATCTCGGCTCGCTGGTGGAGGGGCTGAGCGATGAGTTCAAGGTGGCGCTGGTGGCCGGCGCGGTCACCGGCGGCGGGCTCACCGTGATTGCCAACGCCCCCAACCCGGCGGGCATGGCCATCCTGCGCGGCAGCTTCGAGGATCAGACCATCCATCCGCTGGGCCTCCTGGCCGCGGCGCTGCCGCCGACGATCGTGGCCGTGTTGGCATTCCGTTTGTTGTAAGGCGTGGGCTTGCCGCCGATGGGAGTCTGGCCAGGCACGCCCAAGCGAGGCCGGCCACCTCGGCTACGGCCTAATGCTTGGCCACGACGCCGCGAAGGCACGCAGATCCACGTGCTGGGAATCTATGAGTGCCAGGTTAGGGCCTATGTTGGGCGAACCCACGGGTTCGCGCAGGATCAGAGCCTTGTGGACATGGGACGCAACACCTCGGTGATAGGGCAAGTAGTCATCCAAGAAGGCCACCGGGCTCAGCCGGTCGATCGCGTCCGCCTTGGGACTGCGATCCCCGGAATGGTTGCTGGTGGCGATCACTCGGTCGATGGGGAACCCATGAGATCTCAGGTTCTTCGCGCGCGCTTCCGCGAACGCCAGGCCCAGCGCCGTGACGCAGACCAGCGAGTAGCCCATCTCAACCAAGTCCCAGCAAGCCTCGACAGCGCCATCTATGGGCGGGATCGTGCGCCAGAACTCTTCGTCAAAGCAGGCTCGGAATTGCCCAAGGGCATCTCCAGTGAGGCGCTCGACATGCCAGCGGTCAATGACCCAGTAGGCTTGCGGGTCGCGCAATCCCGGTGGCCTGCCGAAGGCACGTGCCCAGGCGGAGGCATAGGCCTGGTTGTAGTCGAGGAGCACGCCATCGGCGTCCAGTGCCATCAAGGTGCTGGGCATGTCTGCAACGGATTCTGGGGTGCAGCGACTGTAGCCGCAGTGCGGAGCCAATCGGCTACGACATCACCCGTGACAGATGTCGCCCGACTGTCGCGGGCGCACCCACACGAGGTAGATGAACAGTGAGCGATCTTCATGCATACCTGCAGGCGGCCGACCCCGAATGCACCATGCGGAGCTATGCCTCGGCGATCCGCCAATACGATGGCGTTAAAGAGATTGAATCGTTGCAGCGGCTGGAAGCCCACTTGGCCGATCGCGGCGTTGCTATCGACGATCTTGTGGAGTCCTCCTTGACTGACTACCCACTGTAGTCGTGCTGGCCACTCCAAGTCGAATGCCGACCTGCTGCGCGGCGCCAATAGACAAGGCGAATACGGCCGCATCATCCTGCCGTTCACCGTGCTGCGACGGCTGGACTGCGTGCTGGCGGCGATCAAGCCCGCCGTGCGGGTCGAACACGCGGCCAAGACCAAAGCGGGACTGAACACCGGCACGTTCCTGCTGCGCAAGGCCGGAGAGAGCTTCTACAGCACCTCTCCGCTTGGCCTGGTGCCGTGGGTCAGGATTGATCCCATGCATCCATCGATCGTCAGCAGGCGTCAGGTGCACACGCCGCCACTTTTTCGGCATGCACCTCGACCTTCCCGCGCCAGTTGGCCGGCATGACGTAGTCGTCGCCGATGATGGCCGGACCAACGTCTGTCGGCGGTCCGTTGGTCAGCGGTGGCAGCACATCACCGGCCTTGGCCGTGTAGCGGTTTGGATAGCCGCCTCCAGAGATCTGGTGGGCCTTGCCTGCCTCGACCAGCTCGGCGACCCAGGCGAGTCCACAGGGGCCGACCTCCCATTGCGCGATGATTGCTGCCCGGCGGGCCTCAGTCGCAGCCGCGTCGCGTTCTTCGGGCGCCTGCGCCGCGATGACGATTCACCAGCCGATCATGTGTAGCACCTTCCCTTCTCGTCCAAAGCCACCGGGCCGTGACCGGGGTGGAGTCGCGGCCACCCGGCGGCCGTTTGCCGGACCTTGCGTGCCAACACCAATGCATCCGGGCAGTCACGTACAAACCGCACGTAATCGTTCAGACCCCTACCACCACTCAGCAAGCCGCGACAGCACCCCAGCCGCGTAGCTGATCCGGGATCGGTGGCAGCGGAGGTGGGGTCATGCCTTTGCGGGCAGCTGCGATGGTGGCAGCCAGCGTCGAGAGGATGCCGGCCCCGCGCATGCGGCATGTGTCGATCACGCTGGCCAACCAGGCATAGGCGCGTGTGTCGGTCATGCAGCGTGTGCCGTAGGTGATGTGTAAGCGTCTAGCCGCGGCATCTTGAGCTGAAGCGCATGACACTCGACCATCGCGTTCATGGCGAACATGATGGTGGTGACTTGTCAGGCAGCGAGTGGGGGCTGCCCCTCCTTTATCGTGGTGCGAGCCTTGAACGAAATTCCGCCAGGGCGACTCATTGCTTGTCCCAGCGCTGCCGCCCCGAGCGCGCGCGTAATGTTGTCTGCTCGTGCCAGGGACACCAGGAACGCCACCGCGCCAAGCCAGCGCGCAGCGGGCGGCATCTCCGTCACGGTGAGGGCGTGACGCTCGATGGCCATGGTGACGGCGCATACGAATAAGCGCAGCAAGATCATGGCTGGAGCCACAGGACCTGGCATCAAAGCGATGACCAAGCCGATGGCAGCACAGGCAATCAGTCGCCGCGAGGCGGCTCTCGCTTGCGTATTCGCCGGGTAGAACGCCGCGACGGAGATCTGAACGGGCTCGTCCGGCGAAACCTTGATCTGGAGCAGGATCAGCCGGACTTCCGCTAACACGGTTTCCTGCGCGGCAATGTGGACAACCGTCAGCGATGCGCAGTGAATGGCGAAACGCGACGACGTCACGCCCTGCACGAGCGCGACCCTCCCCACCAGCTGTTCCACCCTTTGCGGGGTCCACTCGATGCCGTCGATGCGCAAACGTACCCGGCCAGGGATACGGTGCATCACGCGAACCGCCGGCAGTGAAGCCGACCGCGAACCAGGAACAAAGCTTGCCGCTAAACGTGACGCAATGCTGGGGCAGGCACCCTGGGGCTCCGGCCGGTAGCGCGAAGTTGACTGGGCAGAGGACGAACGGCGGGGTCTGGTCGGTGTTTGCATAGCACTCGTCGCAGTTGGCGAGAGCCTGCCTGATATCCATGAAACCCTGATGACAGGCGTCGTTCCAGCAGTGCGGCCAGGCCCTCATGAAATCGCCAGCGAGCAGCCTACAGGCCAGGGGCCATCAGTGCCTTTTTTGCCGTATCAGTGTCGCTGGAATGTGAAATTTTTCCGATCATTTCCCACTTGCATCAATAGGAGGCTGAGATGGCAGGACGTTCAAACCCCAATCCCTCTGGTGACGATACGAAGAGCCGTCCGTCCCAGGGCCGAGACCAGGACGTACCGGCAGATGCCGGCGGCGCAGAGGCCAGCAGAACGGATGAATTGAAATCGGCACTCGTCGGTGAAACCGGTGAACCCTTGACGCCTGCTGCGTCCATGACGCCTGAGACTTCTCAGCCCGCCGGCGGCCAGGGGACGATGGGTGCGCAAGAGGATCGCTCCGAGAAGGGGGCCTCCGAATCCGGGCGCCGGGAAGAGGAGCCGCATGGCCGTCGGGAAGCATCCGGCCATCGCCGATACGACGAGGAAGAGGAGGGCTACGAGGAAGATGTGCGAGGTACCTGGTCACCCGACACGCTTACCGACAATGTCGGCTCAGTCGCTACGGCTGCGGCTGTGGTTGTCGGGGCGGCGGTGGTCGAGGCCGAGTTGATTCCCGGCATCGTCGTTGGCGCGGGGGCCGTTCTCCTGGGCATGATGTTCCCGCAGGTGCGCCGTGCCGTGCGGCCGGTCCTCAGGACCGCTGTGCGCGCTGGAATGGCCGTCACCGACAAGGCCCGCGAGCTGGCGGCCGAAGCCGGCGAACAGGTGCAGGATGTGATTGCCGAGGTGCAGTCGGAACGCGAACAGCGCGGCATGCGTTCAAGGCGGGCGCCGCCGCGCGGTACGGGCAGGCGCGGCGAGCGCGCGGCGCGTGACGACCGGGACCTGGGTGACCCCATTCCGGCGTAGCAATGAGCAGGACCCAGACCCCCTTGACGACGATGGTGGTGCACCATGTACCCGGACGGCTGCGCCTCCGGGTTTGTGGGGCACCAGCCGGCACCACGTTCCTCGATCAAGTGGCACACGCGCTGGGCCGTGTGGAGGGCGTCCGGACGGTGCGTGTGAGCGCGGCCTCATCGAGCATCGTGATCCACTACTTGCCGAGCGATAGCGATGTGGCCCTCAGGATCCGGCAACATTTGGCGCTGTCCAGGGGGCCGTTGTCCGACTCTGGCGTGCCAGCCGAGGCACAGCCACCCGAGTTCCCTGCCGAGGGCGCCGTGCCCCGCCCCTTGCCGAGCCAGTCCCACGTGGCCCGGGCCATTGTGTCGACGAGCTTGCAGATGGACTCATCGATGCGCCGGGCAAGCGCAGGCTATGTCGACCTGAAGCTGCTTCTGCCCGTGTTGTTCGCAGCTGCAAGCAGTTTCATGATGCGCAGTGGGCAGGGCACGCCGATGTGGATGACCTTGGCGGTTTCCGCCTTCAACTCGTTCCTGTCCTTGCACCCGGCCGGATCGCCGGGCAGCGGCGGTGATGCGCCACGGGTCCCCGCCGCGTAGCCCCGCAGATGGCCGTCCACAGCCGCGTGCCCGGTGCTGGGCAGACGACTCTCATGAGTCATCTGCTCTTGTTGCACTCCCTGCCGGGCCGCGCTCGATGGCGGGTGCTGGCGCTCCGCTCGGATGCCCGGCAGCAAGCAGCCATCAAACGCTGCCTGGAGGGCCATCCCCAGGTCATCTCCTTTCGTTTCAACCTCGATTGCCACTCCCTGGTGGTGTCGCATCGCGGCGCCGCGAACGTGATCGAGGCTCTCATCGAACAGGAGATTGACCGCTCCCTCCGACTGGACATCCGGCCACCCAAGGAAAGCCCCGGTGCCACCCACTCACCCCCGCAGGGCAACGGGGTACGGAAAGCCTTTGCCTTGGCAAGCTGTGCCCTCGTTCTTTCACCGGTGCGCGCGATGGCGCCTCTCGCGATGCTGCCGCTGATTGTTGCCGGCGTTCCCATCTGGCAACGGGCGGCCGGCACCCTGGTGCGCGAGCGGAGGCTCAATGTCGATTTCCTCGACGGGCTGGCGCTGGCCGTGGCCCTGCTGCGCGGGCAGGTCGCCACCGGTGCCTTGATGGCCTGGATGGTGCACCTGGGCGACCTCATCCGCGACTACACGGCGCGCAGTTCGCAGCGCCAGATCACCGCGTTGCTGGATTTCCGGGAGGTGCAGGCGCGGCGTGTCGAGGACGACGGTTCGGTGCGGATCGTGCCCGCCCAGGACTTGCAGAAGGCGCAGACAGCGCTGGTCCTGGCCGGCGACCTGGTACCAGCGGACGGTGTGGTGTCCAGCGGCATTGCGTCAGTCGATCAACGCAACATCACCGGCGAGTCGGTACCGGCCACCCGGCGCGCGGGGGACCCGCTATATGCAGGGTCCACCATGGTCGATGGCTCGCTGAAGATGACCGTGACCGCGGCAGGCGGCGAGACGGTGGCGGCCAAGATCGTGGCACTGCTGGAAACGGCGCCGGTCGGGGAGACGCGCATCCAGAACTATGCAGAGAAGTTTGCGGACCGGCTGGTGGCCCCACTGCTGAGCACCAGTGTGGCTTTGCTGGCCTTGACGGGCAACGTCGACCGCTTCCTGGCGATGGTGATCATCGACTATGGCACCGGCATCCGCGTGGCTGCCCCGACCAGTGTGCTGACGTCGATGCTCCGGGCGGCGCGCCACGGCATCCTCATCAAGGGCGGCCATCATGTCGAACAGCTGGCGCGCGTGCATACGATTGCCTTCGACAAGACCGGGACCTTGACCCGCGGCGCCCCCGCGATCCTCGACGTGCGGACATTCTCGGCCCAGGTACCGGCCGAACGACTGGTCCGGTTGGCCGCGGCAGCGGAAACGCAGCTACGCCACCCCGTCGCGCAGGCCTTGGTGCGGTATGCCACCCAGCAGAAAGGGCTGGTGCTGCCGGCCTGTGAAGGGGTCGATTTCACCATCGGCCTCGGCGTGAGCGCGCGGATCGGGATGGACGAGGTTCGGGTCGGCAATGAACGGTATTTCCGGGCGGCCGGTATCGGCGTGGCCCGCGCCGCCGGGTATCTGCACGACGCTGAGCGGTGTGGCCACAGCGCCCTGCTGGTGGCCCTCAACGGCAGCCTGGAAGGGGCCATTGCCTATGCCGACGAACTGCGTCCCGAGGCCGCCTCAGTGATTGCAGGGCTGCGCCGGCGCAATGTCCACGACATCGTGATGCTGACAGGCGACCGGGCCGGAGTCGCTGCTCGGGTCGCCAGGTCCCTGGGCATCCGGCAGTTCCATGCCGAGGTGATGCCCGCCGAGAAAGCCGACATCCTGCAGACACTGCGCAAGGCCGAGGGACCGATCGCAATGGTGGGCGATGGCGTCAACGATTCGGTGGCCCTGGCGCAGGCCGACATCGGCATCGCCCTGGTGGAGGGGGCCGACATTGCCCGTGAAGCGGCCGACGTGGTGCTCATGGACGGTGACCTGAGCCGCATCCTCGACGCCATCGACATCTCCCGCGATGCCATCGGCTTGGTGCGTCAGAACTACGCCTTGATTGCCACCTTCAACACCCTGGCGCTAGCGTTGGCCCTGCCTTCGCGGGGCGCATCACCGGCTGTCGCCACCTTGCTGAGCAATGGCTCGGCGCTGCTCGCCATCCTGAATGCCATGCGACCGCTGCTGGACGTTCCGGCCGGGCATGCCTAGGCGGGCCGGCCGTCCCTGCGACAACCGGCCGCCGTACAACACGCCGCCATCGGCATCCAGCAACCAGATGCGCATCTGGCCATCGCCGATCAGCAGGTCGTCCAGGTGGTGGCGAAGCTCCGGCAGATCCCGCGGCTGCAGCACTTCCTCCAGCAGGTGGCGCACGATGTCGATCTTGCCCGCCAGATCCTGGGCCCGGGCGCGGTCAAACTCTTCCTCCAGCGCGCGGTGCAGCAGCACCGCCACACTGGCGAAGACCGTCACCGCCAATGCCGGCAAGGCCAGCGTGAGCCGTGCCGAGATGGAGCGGGGCAAGAGGCGGCCCAGGGCGCTCCCTGCCACGCGATTCAATCGCGCAGCTCCAGCACGTAGCCCATGCCGCGCACGGTGTGCAGCAGCGGCCTGTCGAAGCCTTCGTCGAGCTTGGCGCGCAACCGCCGCACCGCCACGTCGATCACGTTGGTCTCGCTGTCGAAGTTCATGTCCCAGAGACCACGCGTCGCACACGGGGGCTTCCGAGGTAGATGCTGGCGGCTGTGATCATGGGGCGGGCGGCCTCGGTCACCACGCCTCAAGCAAGCCCTCGACGTGCAGCGCCTGTGCTTCGTGCTGCATCGGCGCGGCGCTGCCCACGGCCGTGCTGAGTTTTTCCGCAACAGCACCTGCTGATTTCATCTCGCCGGTCATTCCCCAGGCTCGCGTGGCTTTTCTGACCGGCGGTCAGGAGCGACCGCCTCGAACGTCCCTCGCCTGAAACGCCGCGTGGACGGCGGCTGCGTCGGTGCGCTTGAGCGCTGACGCGCCGAACCGTCCGGCTTCTTCAGACCCCGTCTGCGTGCGCGCCCTCGGTGCCGCACCGGACACCTCGCGAGGATTTCCATGTCTCACCTCAGGCGTTCAGCTTTTGCAGTTGCGCTGACCGGCGCTGCCGCTTCGTTCGCGGTGGCCCAGCATCAACATGCCACCCCGGCGGCCTCCGAGCCTGCAAGTGCCGCCGCGGCACCTGCCGTGGCGGCGTCCACGCCGGCCGGCGGCTATCGCTCGGCATTCGAGGGGTACCGCGGCTTCAAAGAGCAACCGGTGGGCAATTGGCGCCAAGCCAATGACCTGGTGCGCCAGATCGGTGGCTGGCAGGCCTACGCCCGCGAGGCCCAAGGCGGCGACACCACCACAGCGCCGCCGGTGACCGGCGATCACGGCGGGCACGGTGCCATGCAGGCGCCTTCTGGCGCCGGCACGCCAGCCCCGCTGTCGCCAGCGGCGAGCAGCCCAGGCGTGTCACCCGCGCCTGTCAAGGCGCCGCCAGCCCAGCCGGCTGGCGGCCACTCCGGACATCGCTGACACCATGACGTCCTTTCCCCACCCCCCCTTTTCGCCACGGCTGGCCAAGCGGCTGATCATCGTGGCGACCACGACGCTGCTGCTTGGCGGCTGCGCCAGCACGGCGATCAACCAGAACTTCGAGAACACCCAGCGGTTCGGCCGCCAGCATTTCGGCGCCGAGATACGCTGGCTGACCACCGACGAGGCGCGCCGCGAGGCGCAGGCCGATGTGGACGCGCGGCTCGCCAAGCCCCTGGGTGCCGACGACGCCGTGCAGATCGCCTTGGCCTACAGCCCGGCGCTGCAGGCGATGCTCTTTGAGGGCGCGGCTGGCGCTGCCTCCGCCACCCAAGGGGCCCGATTGCCCAACCCTGTGTTCGCTTTCGACCGGCTCGTGCGCAACGAAGGCGGCGCCCGTGAACTGGAGATCGGGCGGGTGCTGAGCTTCTCGGTGCTGGACCTGGTGCTGCTGCCCTCGCGCCTGCGCATGGCGGACTACCAGCAGCAGACCGCGCGGCTGACACTGGCCGGCAACGTGCTGGACGTGGCGAACGCGACCCGGGCAGCCTGGGTCAATGCGGTGGCCGCGCAGCAGTCGCTGGAGTACTTCCAGCAGGTCAAGACCACCGCGGACGCCAGTGCGGAACTGGCTCGGCGCATGCGGGCGGTGGGCAACTACAGCAAGCTGCAGCGCGCCCGCGAGCAAGCGTTCTCCGCGGACGCCGTCGCCCAGCTTGCACGTGCGCAGCACAACGCCCGCAGCACCCGTGAGGCGCTGGTGCGCACCCTTGGCCTGAGCGACGGGCAGGCGGCAGCGCTGAAGCTTCCACCACGCCTGCCTGATCTGCCGGCCAGCGCGCGCGCGGAGGCTGCAGTGGCGCAGGCTGCGATCGCCCAGCGCCTGGACATCCAGATCAGCCGGGCCAGCCTGGAGTTCCTGGCGCGGGAGCACGGCCTGAGCCGGATCACGAGCGTCGTCAACGGACTGGAGGTCGGCGCCGTCCGCAACAGCGAGACGGGACTGGCCCCGCAGCGCGGCTATGAGGTCTCGCTGCCGCTGCCCATTTTCGACTTCGGCGACGCCACGCGTGCCCATGCCCAGGCGACCTACATGGCGGCCTTGAACCGCACCGCCCAGGTGGCCGTCGAGGCCAGCTCGCAGGTGCGGGAGCAGTACGGCGCCTACCGGACCGCGTACGACCTGGCCAGGCACTACCGAGACGAGATCGTGCCGCTGCGCAAGACGATCGCCGAGGAAAACGTGCTGCGCTACAACGGCATGCTGATCGGCGTGTTCGAACTGCTGGCCGACGCGCGCGAGCAGGTCGCCAGCGTCGTGCAGGCGATCGAGGCGCAGCGCGACTTCTGGCTCGCCGACGCGGGGCTGCAGGCTTCGCTGATTGGCCGCCCCATCGAAACCGGCGCTCCCGCCGGCCCGAGCGCACGCTCGGGCGGCGACGGCGGCGAACGCCACTGATACCGACCCGACCATGACAACCAAACGACGCAATTTCCTGCTCGGCAGCGCCGGCGTGGCCGCTGCCGCGGCCAGTGTGAGCAAGGCGGCCCTGGCCGCGCTGCCCGAGCCTGTCCTGCAGGACAAGCCCCACACGATGCCGCCGCTGGTGCCCAACACCGGCCGCCCCTACAACCCGGTCCTCACGCTCAACGGCTGGACCCTGCCTTGGCGAATGAACCACGGCATCAAGGAGTTCCACCTGGCGGCAGAGCCGGTCGTGCGCGAGATGGCCCCAGGCTTCAAGGCACATCTCTGGGGCTACAACGGCCAGTCGCCCGGACCCACGATCGAAGTGGTCGAGGGCGACCGCGTGCGCGTCTTCGTGACCAACCAGTTGCCTGAGCGCACCTCGATCCATTGGCACGGGCAGCGGCTGCCCAACGGCATGGATGGGGTGGTTGGCTTGACGCAGGCCCCGATCGAGCCGGGCAAGACTTTCGTCTACGAGTTCGTAGCACGCCGGCCAGGCACGTTCATGTACCACCCGCATGCCGACGAAATGATCCAGATGGCGATCGGCATGATGGGTTTCTGGGTCACTCACCCCAAGGCGAGGCACCCGCAGATCGAGGAGGTCGAGCGCGACTTCGTGTTCCTGCTCAACGCCTATGACATCGAGCCGGGTGCCTACACCCCCAAGATCATGACGATGCTCGACTTCAACCTGTGGTCGTGGAACAGCCGCATCTTCCCGGGCATCGACTCGCTGAACGTGCGTAAGGGGGACCGGGTGCGCATTCGCATGGGCAACCTGACGATGACCAACCACCCGATCCACCTGCACGGCCACGAGTTCACCGTCACGGGCACCGACGGCGGTCCCACCCCGGCGTCCGCGCGCTGGCCGGAGGTCACAACCGACGTGGCCGTCGGCCAGATGCGGCAGATCGAATTCCTCGCCGACGAAGAGGGCGACTGGGCGTTCCACTGCCACAAGAGCCACCACACGATGAACGCGATGGGGCACGACGTGCCCACGATGATCGGCGTGGAGCACCGCGGCGTGGTCAAGGAGATCAACAAGCTCATCCCCGACTACATGGTGATGGGCGAGCGCGGCATGGCCGATATGGCTGAGATGGAGATGCCCATCCCCGACAACACGGCCCGGATGATGGGCGGCGAAGGGCCCTTCGGCTCGGTCGAGATGGGCGGCATGTTCAGCGTGCTGAAGGTGCGGGCCGGGCAGAAGGCCGGCGACTACACCGACCCCGGCTGGTACAAGCATCCGGCCGGCACCAATGCATTCCAGTGGACCGGCTCACTGGCCGAGCCCGCGCGCTTCGCCTCCGAAGGCGAAGGCTCGATGCCGGTCTCGCGCAAGCAACCCAAGCACGAGATCGAGGTGCAGATCCGCAAGCCCCGCGGCGGCGGAGGCCACAGCGGGCATTGAGGCGGCTCCATCCGGCAGGCCCGATCCTGTGCGTGCTCTTCTTGCAATGCGGTTCCAGACCCACCGACGCTTTCTCCACCCAAAGGACCTTCCATGAAACTCCGTTCGATTGCCACCTCTGTCGTGCTGTCCATGGCCACTACCCTCGCCTTGGCAGGCGGTGACCACACCGGTGGCCATGCGCATGGCGACCACGGCGAAAACAGTGCCATCGGCATGCCCGGCAAGGCCGCCAAGGTGACGCGCACCGTGGAGGTCGACATGACCGACAACATGCGCTTTTCGCCTTCCAGCCTCAACGTCAAGCAAGGCGAGACCATCCGCTTCAAGATCAGGAACTCCGGGCAGGTCAAGCACGAGTTCGTGCTTGGCACCGAGAAGGACCTCAAGGAGCACTACCAGGTGATGCTCAAGAACCCGGAGATGGAGCATGACGACCCCAACATGATCACGCTGGCCGCCGGCAAGAGCGGCGAGGTGATCTGGCAGTTCACCAAGGCGGGCAAGGTGGACTTTGCGTGCCTGCAGCCTGGCCACTACGACGCCGGGATGAAAGGCGCTGTGACGGTGGACAAGGCCGCGGGGGCGGCTGCGGCAAAAGCGGCCAAGGCCGGCACGGGAGGCCAGGATGGGCACAGCGATCACAAGCATTGACGCGCCGGTGACGCACGACTTGACCCACCGCTGCACCGTGCTGTCCGGTCTGGGACTGGTCCTGGCCGCCGCCCCGGCCTTCGGGCAGGCGCAGGCGACCGCCACAGCCATCGAGATCTGGAAGTCGCCAGAATGCGGATGTTGCCGGGGCTGGATCACCCATCTGGAGCGCCACGGCTTCATCGCCGCGCAGGTCCACGACGAGGGCAACACGGCCGCCCGCAAATCGCTCGGCATGCCGCTCGCGTTCGGCTGGTGTCACACGGCACGGATCGGTGGTTAGGCGATCGAAGGGCATGTGCCTGCGCGGGGGATCCGGCGCCTGCTCAGCAAGCGTCCTCAAGTCGTCGGACTGGCCGTGCCCGCGATGCCTCTGGGCAGCCCCGGCATGGATGGGCCCAACTTCGGCCCTCAGACCCAACCCTATGACGTGCTGCTCGTCCTCAAGGACGGCAGCACGCGCGTCTACCAGTCGTACTACCGCTGACCCTTCAACCAGGAACTTCACATGAACAAATGGTTTTCACTGCACGCTTCGGCTGCGCTGCTGGCCGGCACTTCGGCCTTCGCCGGCGGCGACCACGGCGCGATGCAGGACTCCCGCGCCGCGCCACCCGGCGGCGCGGCGTCGTCGGCCGATCTGGTGGACGGCGAGGTGCGCAAGATTGACCTCGACAGCAAGAAGATCACCCTTAAACACGGCGAGATCAAGAACCTCTGCATGCCCGGCATGACCATGGTGTTCCAGGTCAAGGACCCTGCGCTGCTCGACAAGGTCAAGGTCGGCGACAAGGTGCGGTTTGCTGCCGAGAAGTCCAACGGCGCAATCGTCGTCACGCAGTTGCAGCCCGCTCCTTGACGAGCACCGGGATACGGAGCGCGCGGACGACGACGCCTGTGTGCACTGTTGCCATAGACGAGCACGTCTTGTCAAAAAAGGAAAGCGGATGAAGCGATCACCGAATTGACGGCATGATTTACATCGCATCGATCGATGCCGCGCGAGGTGCGCCGGCAGAGGCCGGTGTGTGTTGCTTTCCGGCCCGCCGGCTGGCTTTTTCGGGACTGCCCATTGCTTGTCGATCCTTGCCGAATCCCGGTGTTCTACAAGGAGCGACAAGATGGCCCACCAACAGTACGCGTCGTGCATCGACGCCTGTGACCAATGCGCTGCGGCTTGCAACCACTGCGCTGCAGCCTGCCTACAAGAGCAGGACGTGAAGATGATGGCACGCTGCATCGCGCTGGACATGGATTGCGCGGCGACCTGCCAGCTTGCATCTGCCGTCATGGCGCGCGGCAGCGAACAGGCACAAACCCTTTGCGCGCTCTGCGCAAAGATCTGCGAGGCTTGCGGGGCGGAGTGCGCCAAGCACCCGATGGAGCATTGCCGGGCCTGTGCGCAGGCCTGTCAACGGTGTGCGGAGGAGTGCCGCCGCATGGCGTCATTGGAAATGACGTGAATGTCAGGCACTTGTGGGGCTCGCATCAGCCGTGCCTGGCTATCGTGTTCTCCAGCATCGCATCGTCGATGTGCAACCCCACCCTCTGGAAACCCTGATGAAGACCTCCCGCATGCTCATCCAAGCCGCAATCGCCGCCGGCACCACCCTCGCAGCAGGCGCGCCCGTTCTGAGCGTCGCGGCCTCGCACGCGAGCTTTCCCAATGGCACGTCAATCTACGGTGAACCGTCCACGGCTCGCTCGGTCGACCGTGTCGTGGACGTGACGCAGGTCCGATCGATCAACGCCGCCTATGGTGAAACCATCGCCTTCATCCAAGGCGATCAGCGGTTCGTCTGGACCTTCAACGGTCTGGACGGCCGGCGCGTTGCGCTAGCCGAAATCGCCCCCTCGGGGTTCAATGGCTCGACGCGGGTCTATCTCGGGCGCAATCCAGCCGCACGCAACTGAGCAGCACCGCGGACGTCGCCGGCGCGAAACCCCCACGGACTGAGAGCACAAGACAGCATGGACCTCAGCTCAGTCCAGGTGCACTGGATCGGCGGCGTTTTCTTTACCGCCGTGCCACTTTTGCTGCTGCTGCAGCGCCTGCTGCGCTGGCCAGGCCAGTATTGGGCGTATGTCTTGCCGCTGCTGTTCGCCGGGTATGGCCTGGAGAGCTTCGCGGACGTTTGGGTCCACGGCCTGGCGGTGCCCAGCGACTATACGCAGGAGAGCCGGCAGCATCTGTGGCAGGGGTCGGCCTTGCTGCTGGCGGGCCTGGTGGAACTGCTTGTCGCGCGTGGAGCACTCCTCCATTGGCGATGGAAGCTGGCGACGCCCCTGGCGCTGGCCGCGCTTGCCATCGGGTTCCTGTTTCACACGCAGCATGGGGGTTCCGAGATGGCCATGGCCCTGATGCTGACGGAGCACCGCGGCTTTGCCATCGCCTTGTCGGTCGCCGCAGCGGCCAGGGCAATCTCCGTCCTGCCGCTGCGCCACGTCGCTGTGCTCGAAAGCGCCTGGCTGCTGCCGCTGCTGGTGTTCGGCCTGCAGATGCTCAGCTATCGCGAGGCGATGCCCGGGGTGGCGCACTGACTACTCCTGCACGTCCAGCACCATGGTCAGGCCACCGCCGCCCTTGTGCTCCACGTTGTTGTTGGTCGTGTGGTGCGGGATGTGGCAATGCACCAGCCACTTGCCCGCCCGCCTGGCTGTCCAGATCACGTCATAGCGCTGGCCCGGACCAACGTTGACGGTGTCCGCCTCGAAGCGCGCGCCCTGGGCCAGCGTGTAGCCGTCGCGGGCGACCACCGTGAACGGGCCCCCGTGTACATGCATCGGATGCACGAAGTTGTTGTTCGTACCGATGAAGCGCAGCTTGATCGTCTCGCCCACCTTCATGCGGAGGGTCTCGGTCTCCGGATAGGCCTTGCCGTTGATGGTGAAATAGTTCGGCAGCGCCCCCTCCATCAGCATCGCGGGGTAGGTCAAGCCCTGGCGTTGCAGCCATTCCTGCAACTGGATCACGTACTCCTTGTCGGCCTTCGGATCCTGCGCCGGATCTTTGGGGTCGATGATCAGTGCGCCGTACAAGCCCAGCGCCTGCTGCCGGTCCACATGGTCGTGCGTGTGGTAAAAAAACGTGCCCGCCTGCGCGGTCGTGAACTCGTAGGTGTAGCTGCCTCCGGGCGGGATCGGGTCTTGCGTGATCTCGGCCGGTCCATCCATCCGGTTCGGCACGATCAGCCCGTGCCAGTGCACGGTTGTGGACTCGGGCAGGCGGTTCGTCACCTTGATGCGCACGCGGTCGCCTTCTGTCACGCGGATTCGGGGGCCGGGGATCTGGTGGTTGAAGGAATAGCCCTCGACCTGCACGTGAGGCAGCACGTTCCAGCGCACCACGCTCGTCCCCAGCTCGAACACCTTGACGCCGTCCTGCAGCCGCGGCTGCAGGGGCTGGTCGCCACGCGACGTGCGCGGCGCCGTGTGCTCCACCAGCTGCGGGTGCACCGCGGCCATGTCGCGCATCGACTCCGCAGGGGTGTCCCAGCCCATGATCATGCCGGGGGGCATGATGGCGCCGCCCATGTCGCGGGCGGACAGCCGCAGGTTCACAAAGAGAGCCGGCACGCTCATGCCGCCGAGCAGCATGAGCGTCGTCGTCAGGGTGACCGCGGCGAGTTGCGGGCGGGTCACGCGGGCCACGTTCGGCGTCATCCCCTGGTGCCCTCGTGCCGGCGTTCGGGGCGCCGTCGCCTCGTCGTGCCCCGCATGTGCGTGGCCGCTGGGCTGATGGCCGGCGGCCGACGGGTGCGCCCCATGCGGCGCAGGAGCAGGAACAGGCGCAGGAGCCATTTCGTGCGCCATGTGCTGCCCGGTGGACGGCTTGCCCGCGCCCCGATCGGTCATCAACCCGTGCTTGAGCTTGCGTGCGACCATCCACACGTTGACCGGGTAGCAGGTCGCAAAGCCAACGACGACGCCCAGCGACATCACCCCCCAGAACAGCAGTTCGGTCGGCTCCATGGCCCGCATGTCGCGCCCCATCATCAGCAGCGACATCACCGGCGCCATGCCGGCCATCATGGCATTCATGCTGATGAACTCGGGCATGAAGGACCTGCGCACGTTTTCCCAATAGCTGCCGCCCATCATGTTCTTCATGAAGAGCGACTGGAAAACGAACAGGCCGAAGCAAAAGCCCGCCACGTATTCGACGATCAGGTCGATCCACATGGGCAATCCGAGCGCGGCGGTCACGGCGGCCGCGACGATGATGCCCGTCGCGTCGCCGGCCACGCAGTGGATCGAGGAGCCGGCGCCTTGCTTCCACAGCGGCTTGATGAACTCTTCGTGCGTGCCGGGCGCTGGCTCCTTGTCCGCCATCACGTACAGCAGCAAGCCGATGGGTCCCATGTACAGCGTGATGAGCACGAAGCCCCATTTCATGACCACCGGCTCGGGGTTGTGCCGGAACTGGTCCCAGGCCACATACGCCGTCGACAAGACGGCCAGGCCGAACCAGACGATGAGGAAATAGTCGATCGGCTGCGCAATCATGGGGGTCGTTCCTTGTCGATTCGATGCACCGCACGGGTCTTGCCGGATGGCCTCCCGCGGCCGTCCGCCACACTCTGCACCTTGCCCCCGCGGGAAGGTCAAGCGCCGCCGCAGCCCCCGTCGAGCGTGGGGTTTTGACGGCACCCGACTGGACATTGCCATGGGGGGAACCTTCACAGTGCAGTCACCGGATACCCAGACCAAGGAGCTTGTGATGATTGCGTTTGAAGTCAACGACATGACCTGCGGCCATTGCGCGAGCACGATTACCAAGGCGGTCAAGCAGACCGACCGGGATGCAGCCGTCGCGGTCGACCTCGGCAACAAGCGCGTGCAGATCGAATCCAGCGCTGCCGACGAGGCGGAGTTCAAGGCGGCCATCGAAGAGGCTGGTTACACGCCGGTCAAGGCCGCCGCCGTGCCGGCGTCATCGGGCAAAGCAGGCGGCAGTTGCTGCGGAAGCTGACGGCGCGGGTTTGATCGAGGCCAACAGACACGGCATGCAGATCACCGAGCATGGCGACATGAACACCGCGACTCCCACCCCTTCGAGCCGCGCCCGGCGGCCACTCGCCGTCGCCGCCTGGCTGCTCGGCGCCGCCGGCGCGTACTTCCTGCTGACGCGTCACTTCGACCCTGTGTTCCCGGCGCTGCCCTACCTATTGCTGCTGGCGTGCCCATTGATGCACCTTTTCGGGCGTCACCGGCGCGGCGCACGGCACGGGCAACCCCCATCAGCACGGGACTTGTGACCCGACACGGGACAAGGCTGGAAACTGATGCGGGCGCGCTGAACCGAATTGCTTTGTGTGCTATGGGCAGCGGTCCTCGGCGCAGGCCTGGCACTGATGGGGCCCCGCCTGGCCCACCAGGCGAGGGCGCTGCTGGTGGCCGGCTTTGGTGACCCACGCCCCCGGGATGGGGCTCAAGCACCGCCTGCAGCGTGGCCAGGTGAAGCCGTGTCGGAGCTGCAGGCTTGTCGCGATGTGCTGGGTGGTGCTGGCCGCGCTGGCGGCTGTGCTCGCCCGGCACGTCACGCTCGGATGAACGGAGAACAGCGGATGGATCCACACCGGCACGATCGCCCTGAACACCTGGCGGCCACCACCCGCGGCGACACCACGGTCTATACCTGCCCGATGCACCCGGAGGTCCGGCAGCCCCACCCGGGCGACTGTCCCAGGTGCGGGATGCACTTGTGCCCGAGGGCCCCGGTGCTTCCTTGAGCGGGCATGGGCACCAGGGCCGCGGCGGCGTGCAGCGTCACGAGGTGGCCCATGAACACGGTCAGGACCATGCCCCCAGGCACCGCAGCGCCAGTCCCCAAGCCGGACCAGCGCCCGCAATCGATCCTGCCACTGCCATGCGCCCGATGGCCGCAGCGGCCGGGACGCTGCCGGCACAGGCGCAGGCCATCCCCGGCACGATCTACACCTGCCCGATGCATCCGGAGATCCGGCAGGATGATCCGGGCAACTGCCCGAAGTGCGGCATGACACTGGAGCCGCTGATCCCGGAGGACACCGCGGACGACGACAACCCTGAGTTGCGCGATTTCTCCCGGCGCTTCTGGTGGACTCTGCCGCTGACGGTGGTGGTCACGGTGCTGGCCATGGCCGGGCACCGGCTGGGCTGGATCGACCCGGTCAAGCAGAGTTGGATGGAACTGGTGCTCGCGCTGCCGATCGTGCTGTGGGCCGGCTGGCCGTTCTTTGTGCGCTGCGTGCAGTCGTTCCGGCACCGCAGTCCGAACATGTGGACGCTGATCGGCATCGGCATCGGCACCGGGGCGGCCTTCGTCTACAGCGTGGTCGCGACGGTGGCGCCGCAGTGGTTTCCGGCGAGCTTCATGGCCCATGGCCGCATGGGCTTCGTATGGCCGGCATGCGCAGCCGCTCGTTCAGGCGTGGCGGCCTGCAGTACGTTGTCTCGGAGCTGTGCAATTCCTCTTCAACCGTCGCCTCGACTTTCGGGCCATCCTCCAGTGCCTGCTAGCGGCTACCTTACATCGGCCACGGCACGTTCTCCGAGCGGGTCATTGAGGTAGGTCCTTGGAGCTCTCCCCAACCATCGTTGCTGCACACAAGTATTGATAACATCTTTTATCAATAGCACAATCAGACCCCCTGCCCCGCCCCTCGCCACCCCGATGAACCCCGACCACTTGGCCACCGTGCCGCCCGAAATCGAGTGGTTCGCCAACCTCGGCAACAAGGCCACGCGCCGGGCCTACGAGACCGCCCTGCAGGACTTCATGCGCTTCGCCGGCATCGTGCAGCCCGACGAGTTCCGCAGCGTCACCCGCGCCCACGTGATCGCCTGGCGCGACCACCTGGTCCAGCGCGCCCTCAGCAGCCAGACCGTGCGCCACCGACTGGCCGCGCTGTCCTCGCTGTTCGAGCACCTGTGCGAGCGCAACGCCGTCACGCACAACCCCGTCAAGGGCGTGAAGCGGCCGGCCGTCGAGAGCGCCGAAGGCAAGACCCCAGCCCTGGCCGATCACCAGGCACGCCAGCTGCTGGACGCCCCCACGGGCGACACGCTCAAGGCCCGGCGCGACCGCGCCATGTTGGCCACCCTGCTGTACCACGGGCTGCGGCGCGACGAGCTGTGCCGCCTGAAAGTGCGGGACTTCAAACAGGATCGCCGCGGCGTGCCGCACCTGAAGGTGTCAGGCAAGGGCGGCAAGACCCGCTACGTGCCGCTGCACCCGGCGGCCGGCACGCTGGTGATGGAGTACCTCGAGGTGGCCGGGCATGCCGGCGAGGGTGGTGGCGCCCTCTTCCGGCCCCTGCACAGCGGTCGGACCCAGGGGCCGGCGGCAGCGATCACCACCGATGCGGTCTACAAGATCGTGCGGGCCTACTCGGCCGGGCTGGGGTTTCGGGGCGGCGCGCATGCGCTGCGCGCGACCGCGGCCACGAACGCACTCGACCATCAGGCTGACATCGCCAAGGTGCAGGAGTGGCTGGGGCATGCCAACATCGCCACCACGCGCATCTACGACCGTCGAAGCACACGGGTCGAAGACAGCCCCACATTCAAGGTCGACTACTGAACCAGCGCGGCAGCCAAGGGTGGTCGGCGCGTCGGCCTCTGGCTGCTGAGGTGGAGGGTACGAGCACCAGCGCAGGGCGCCGTCAATGCAGGTACGACGCCTTCGCATCCGAAAAAGATGCACAGGCCTCAGCGGCACGTCAAAACCGAGCCGCGGCGCTCAGCTACCTCGGCTTCGAGCTCGATCCGAAACAGTCGCTGAGCCCATCAAAGATCATACGTAGGCAGTGGGTAAATCTACGCGCCAACGAAACCCACAGCGACCAACGAAAGCCCGCAACTTGTAGGCACCGAATAGGCACCAAATACCCGGAATGGCCCCAGAAAGTCAAAAGGGCTAGCTCCTTGCGAGAGCTAGCCCTTCGATTTCTTTGGTCGGGGTGGCGGGATTCGAACTCGCGACCCCTTGCACCCCATGCAAGTGCGCTACCAGGCTGCGCTACACCCCGACGAAGCCCCGCAGTATAGCTGCGACACGCCGATTCCTGAAATGGCAAAGAGTGTGACTGCCACCTCAAGATTCGCGGTTGCCGGCGCCGCCCTCGCCCCAACGGGTTTCCCGCAGTTCCTTCAAGCGTTCCTTCATCTGGTCGGGTGGCATCTGGCGTGGTAGGGCCCAGGCCTCGTCTGCCGGGTCGCCGCCCAGGTCACGGATCTGTTCGTCGCTGAGATCAGGGTTGGCCAGCACCAAGGTGTCAATGACGCGCTGATGCTCCGGAGGCAATAGGGCCGGTAGGCGTTTTGCAAGCACAAGCGCTATCGCCTCGCGATGATCCTTGGGCATTGGCGCTGCGTAGCGCTCGGCCAGGGCTTCCAACGCCGGCAGCACTTCAGCGACGGGACGCCGCAGCAATTCGCGCTTGAGATTCGTCTGGCTGCCCGCGGCCGGAGGGAGCGCCTGCTCCAGAGAGGACCTGACCACCTCCCCGGCCAGAAGTTCCGGCCGCCCTACCCTTTCGGCCAGCGCATGCAACGTGCGAATGGGATCGCTGGAGAAACACAGTTCCAGCGCAGCGGGGCGAAGATCAGCCTTGATGTGCGGGTACTGCTCCAGCACGTTGCGCGTCGCTTCGTGACGCAGAGCACCGGGCAGTTCGGCCTGGCGAATGTGCTGCAGTGCGGCCTGCATCGAAGCCACGCCCATGCGGGGCAAGGCTGCCGCCAGTTCGCCTGCAGCGGCAGGGCTCACAGGTCGGCGGGGCCTGGGCAGTTGCAGCTTCGGGGCCGATTCGGCGGCCAGGTGCATGAAGGCGTTGACGGTGCCGGCGGCGGGCTCCGGCAAGCGGGAATGCACCTTCTGCCAGGCATCGCCAATCTGCCTGGCCTCCTGTGCATCTTGCAGATCTTGTGAATCTTGCGGATCTTGTGTGGGCAAGCTGTTGCACCAGGCGGTGAGCAGCCCGCGCAGCGCCGGGGCGTCAAGCCGTGCAGCGTTGTTGACGAAGCTGTGCCACAGCGTCACGGGCAGTTTCAGTTGGGTGACACCGTCAACGGCGTTGGCGATCAGTTCCGACACGCGCGCTGAATCCAGCTTGGGCAGGCGTTCGCGCAGGGCTTCCACGGCCAGGGCGCGCGGGTCGGAATCCAGCGAATCGGCCGCCTCGGAACCAGCCAGCATCTGGCGCACCATCTGTACGGCACCGCTGACAAAGTCGCCGTCATCGCTGCGCTGCGCGACGAAGTCGATCACCGCCATCAGACCGGCAGGCGAAGCCGAATCGATGTCATCGAACAGGTGCTGCAAGGCGGCCTGCTGGTTGGTCCTGTTCAGGCGGGGCCATACCTCATCAGCCAGCCGGAGCAACTGCGCGGAGTCGTTGGCGCTGTAGCGGGACAGGTTGCCAATGAAGCCCAGGCCCGGCAACTGCGGTTCGGCGCCGGGGCCACCTATGGCGATCGGGCCGCTGAGACGGCGCAGCAACTGGGTACCGACCTGGGCTCGATTGCCGTCAGACATGCCGCCATAGGCGGACACGATGTGCGGTACCACTCTTGCGGCCTCATGGGGGCCGATTTGGCTGAAGCCTTTCATGATCCCGAACGACAGCACGCGGGCCAAGGCCTCGTTCGGGGAATCGACGGTTCCGGCACCGCCTTGCACCGCTCCAGCCCGTGGAATCTCACCAAGCAGTGCAGTCATCACGGGGGCGGCCTGCAGGTTGCCGGCCGCCGCGCGGAAAGCCGTCATAACGGCCTGGCGCGCGGCTTGGATCTCCCGCTCGCTCAGCGTGAGTTCGCCACTCTCCAGCAGGTGGTGCAAGTAGCGTGCAGCGGCCACACGGGTGGTGCTGTCGGACTCCGCGCCCTTGCCGAGGCTCGCTCTCATGAGCCAGCGCGCTGCCTCGGTGCGCAGCGCCGGGTCGCGGCCCAGGCCTTGTTCAATGAAGCTGCCGCGCTGGGCTTCCGACACGCCAAAGGGCAGGCCACCGCGGGCGAGGCTGGCCAGTACCTGGTTGCGCAGGTTGCGCCTGCCATCGACCACCGGGTCTTCGCCTTGCAGGACGCGCTGGCACACCGGCAGCAAGGCCTGGGCAGTGCCTTCCGGCGCATCGGCAGTCATCAGGCGTGCCAGCGTGGCACCCACGATCTGGACCGCCTTGCGCTGCACACTGCGGCGCCCGGCCACCCATATGGCGGCGGACTTGATAGCGGATCCGCCGATCGTGACGACAGCGCCGATGACTTGGGTCGTGATGGCGTCGCTGACCTCCCTCCGCGTGTGCGGCACATACTTGCCACCCGCCGAACGGCGTTTCGTGCTCCAGTCACCGCCCAGGTCCAGCATCTGGAGCAGCAACGGGGCGCAATGCGGGGCCGGCAGATGCTGCATGGCTGAAGAAACGACCCCAATGGCTTCGCCCTGCACGTCCCGGGCGCCCGAAAGCCGGGAGGCATCGAGGTTGCCGATCAGCGGCAGCAAGGTGGCAAGCACCTGGGAACGGTCGCCAGGGTGCATCGCTTCGCCGGCAAGTTGCTCGCGCACCAGTTCCAGGATCTCGTTCTGCGTCAACCCGCTGCCGAACTCGGGATGAGGAAGCTGCCGCACCAGCGCCTGCAGCAGGGCCCTGAGATCCGAAGAGTCGACCGCCGGCCCGTTGCGGTTTGGCGCGTTCTCGCGGTGCAACAACTCGCGGATGAAACGGACCAGGTGGTGGCGATGCCCCTTCAACGCAGGCAGGTCTGCGGCCAGGGCGGTTAGTTCTGAAGGCAGCCGACGCTTGCTCTGGCCTAAGGTGACGAGGAGCCGGTGCGTGTTGATCAACAAGCCCCACTGCTGGCCCCGGCCGTGGTCCAGCCAGTCGTGCCCCTCGGGCAACCAGTTGCCGTGGGGCTCTCTTGCGTTCATGAACAGCTTGGCCTGTTCGGGCAGAGATGGCCCTTCGCCCACCCAATGGGTGGAGAGCCGGTCGCATAGCGGCTCAACGCTTTCTGCATCCACATCCGCGAGCCATTGCGGCAAGGTATGCATCAAAGCTTCCCGGCGCTCCTTGCGGCTGCCCCAGGCTTTGTCCAACTCCTCGGTAGATGCGGTGGTTGCGTCAGGACCCGATGGCCAGGCGCGACAGATCCTCCTTGGCTTTGGAGAAGGAGTCGGTGCCGGCATGGTTCAAAAAATACGAGGCGGCACGGACAAGTTCAAGGCGCCGGCTGTCCTGCGGCGGAAAGTCGCGCAGGGCTGTTTCGACCGCGTCCGTGATGGCTGCATTCGCAGTGCCCTCTTGTTGCTGCAGCTCGGGCAAGCGGGACAGTGCCGCACTGTGCAATCGAAACAAGGCCGGATGCTGCTCAGCCAACCATGCCGCCGAGTGGCGGCCGCTTGACAGCGATGACAGCGGCGCGGTGCCCGCCTCGACCGACGCAGCGCTTGCGTCGGCGGGCCGAGGGCTGGAACTTGTTGCCAGCCGATCAGCAATGCCGCCGCCGCGGGTCGCGGCCTCCAGCGCACCGGTACGGCGGGGCGCCATGGGGTGTGGTGGCCCTGCCGGTGCCCTTGGCCCAGGTCCCAAGAGGCGCTGGAGCGGCCCCCCACTCCTCTGTGCCGCGGCACTGTGACGATTCACCTGGTTGCAGAGCAAGCTGTGGGCCACTGTGCCCGGGACTCCGTTGAACGCGCATCGTGCCTCACCGAAAAGCGCATCAGGATAGGGAGTCGCCCCGGAGACCGGGCGGCTGAGGCGAATGATAGATGCCACCCACGAAGCCCAGGCGGCATATGTCATCACCCCGGCCGACAAGGCCGTCAATCGAAAGGCACCGCCTGCTGTCGTCAGCCCGCCAGCAAGGCACTGATAGACAACAGCTCCTGCCTCATGGCCGCCATTGAGGGCGGCAGCGGCGCAGCCATGCGCTCCGCGGGGCGTATCGCAGGCGAAGGCTTGCGCGTCAGGACCTGCGCCACCACCTCGGCAGCCAGCACGGCCGAGGCCGCCTGCACGTTCTCCACCGCATCGTCGACCGGCAGGTCCTCCGTTTCCGCCTCCGGCTGCGGGCCGGGGGGGGTTGAAGAAGAAGCCGGATCGGCCAGCCGGTTGCGGGCCCCGCTGATGGTGAAGCCTTCTTCGTACAGCAGGTCGCGGATGCGCCGGATCAGCAGCACCTCGTGGTGCTGGTAGTAGCGCCGGTTGCCACGCCGCTTCATCGGGCGAAGCTGGGTGAACTCCTGCTCCCAGTAACGCAACACGTACGGCTTCACACCACAAAGCTCGCTCACCTCACCGATGGTGAAGTAGCGCTTCGGTGGAATGGCGATAACCGATTTTTCCATTGAAATCAATGGCTTCGAATATGTAACCTAGACTTTACTCGAAGTCGGCAGGCGAAGGGGCATCTCCTTGTACGACGCCTTTCAGCTTGTGGCTCGCATGAAACGTCACCACGTTCCGCGCCTTGATGGGAATGGCTTCGCCTGTGCGGGGATTGCGACCCGGGCGGGGTGCCTTGCGCCGGATCTGGAAGTTTCCAAATCCAGACAACTTCACGTCGTCACCACGGACCAGGGACTCATGGATGAAGTCGAAGAAGGCTTCGACCATGTCCTTGGACTCGCGCTTGTTCAGGCCCAGCCGCTCGAACAGCAACTCGGCCAGCTCCGCCTTGGTGAGCGTTGGGGTCTCCAATGAAGGCAGGATCAAGGGGTCCATGTCGCACCAATGTTCTGAGAGGTTGGCTGGGGCGGCCGGAGCATGCGTTCAAGCACGCAGGCGGCCACCCAATTCGCGCCCCACGGCATCCACCACGGCCCGAACAGCGGCATCGATGCGCTCGTCAGTCAATGGCGCGGCATCGTCCAGCAGTTCCAGGCGCACGGCCAGGCTGCGCTCCCCGGCCTTGATCTCGGCCGTGGGCTGCGCCGGGCGGTAGAGGTCGAACAGGTTCGCACTGCGCAACAGCCCCGCGGTGGGCGCGGCCGCAATGGTGTGCAGCAAGGCATCGTGGCTGACGTCCTCGCGCAGGATCAGCGCCAGGTCGCGCTCGGCCGCCTGATGCCGGCTCAAGGTGCCGGCACTCGGCACCGAGCGCCGCATCAGCGCCTGGGCATCGACCTCGAAAACCATGGGAGCCGCCGGCAATTCGTAGGCCTGCCGCCAGCGGGGATGCAACTCGCCCACATGCCCCACCCTCGCCTCCCCCAGCCAGAGGCTGGCACAGCGCCCCGGGTGCATTGCCGCGTGCTGCGCGGGCTCAAAGCGCACCGGCAAGGGCGCAAAGAGAAGCTGCAGGTCACCCTTCACATCGAAGAAGTCGACCGGGCGTTCCTGGGCCGCCCATTGCACCGGCTCGGCGGGACCAAAAGCCAGGCCAGCCAGGCGCAGGGGCTGGGCGATGCCCGCCACGGTGCGTTCGCTGTCGGCGACTGAGGCGTCACGCAGGTAGGCACGGCCCAGCTCGAAGACGCGAACCCGCGTGGCACGCCGGGTCAGATTGTGCTGAAGCACCTGGATCAGGCTGCCGATCAGGCTGGAACGCATCACCGCCAACGGCGCCGCAATAGGATTGAGCAAGCGGATCGGGTCGGCATTGCCGGCCAGCTCACGCTCCCAGCGCTCTTCGACAAAGCTGAAGTTGATGGTTTCTTGATAGTCCAGCGCCGCCACCGCCCGCCGCAAGGCATGCGCGTTGCGCTGGCCTTCAGGCACGGCACGCGCCCGCACGGGCGCCACCGGCACAGTGCCAGGCAGGTTCTCGTAGCCCAGCACGCGGATCACTTCCTCAATCAGGTCTTCTTCGATGCGCAGGTCGAAGCGCCAGCTCGGCGGCGTGACACTCAGGCGCCCAGGCTGCTCATGGCAGGTGAAGCCCAGCCTGCGCATGACCTCCACGCACTGCGCCTGCGTCACCGGCATGCCGATGACCTTGGCGGCCCGCTCCACGCGCAAGGTGACGGGTTCGAGCTTGGGCAGGTTCAGGACCTGGTCGTCCATCGGGCCGGCTTCACCACCGCAGATGTCCAGCACCAGCCGCGTGATGCGCTCGATGTGCGGCACGGTCAACGCCGGATCAACCCCTCGCTCGAAACGGTGGCCGGCATCGGTGCTGAAGTTGAAGCGGCGCGAACGCCCTGCCACGGACTCGGGCCACCAGAACGCCGCCTCCACGTACACATGGCGTGTGGCATCCGACACCGCCGTGGCGTCGCCACCCATGATGCCGGCCAGCGACTCCACCGCCTGGTCATCAGCGATGACACCCACCGCCGCATCGACCGCAATCGTCTGGCCGTTGAGCAGCTTGAGCTGCTCGCCCGGCTTGCCCCAGCGAACCGTCAAGCCGCCATGGATGCGGTCCAGGTCAAAGATGTGGGAGGGGCGGCCGTACTCGAACATCACGTAGTTCGAGATGTCCACCAGCGCACTCACGGACCGTTGCCCGCAGCGCGCCAGCCGCTCCACCATCCAGGCCGGCGTCTTGGCCTGCGGATTGACGTTGCGGATCACGCGGCCTGAAAACCGCCCGCACAGGTCGGAGGCCAGCACCTTGACCGGCAGGCGCTGGGTGTGTGTGGGCGCCACGGCCGCGATGGCGGGTGTCTTCAGCGGCGCCCCGGTGAGTGCGGCCAGTTCGCGTGCCACACCATGGACGCTGAGCGCGTGACCCAGGTTGGGCGTGAGCTTGAGCGTCAGCACCGCATCATCGAGTTGCAGGTGGCGCCGCAGGTCTTCCCCCACGGGCGCATCTTCCGCCAGCTCCAGCAGCCCGGCATGGTCGTCGGCCAGCTTCAGCTCCCGCGCCGAGCACAGCATGCCGGCACTCTCCACACCACGCAGCACGCCGCGTTTGATGTGGAACGGTTTGCCATCATCGCCGGGCGGCAACTGCGCGCCCACCAGTGCCAGCGGCACCTTGATGCCTGCACGCGCATTGGGTGCACCGCAGACGATCTGCAGCAGCCCCGCCGGCGCATGCGCCCCGGCATCCACCTGGCACACCCGCAGCTTGTCCGCATTCGGATGGGCCGCGATCTCGACGATCCGCGCCACCACCACGCCGCTGAACGGCGGTGCCACCGGGCGCAGGTCCTCGACCTCCAGCCCACCCATGGTCAGCGTGTCGGCCAGTTCGCGGGTCGACAGCTTGGGATCGCAAAACTCGCGCAACCAGGATTCAGGAAATTGCATGGCTCGTCCTACGGTCGTCCTGGGGGCTCATCGGAACTGCGACAGGAAGCGCAGATCGCCTTCGAAGAAAAGGCGCAAGTCGCCCACCCCATAGCGCAGCATCGCCAGTCGGTCGATGCCCGAGCCGAACGCAAAACCGATGTAGCGCTCCGGGTCCAGGCCCATGTTGCGGACCACCTGCGGATGCACCTGGCCCGACCCCGACACCTCCAGCCAGCGTCCCTTGAGCGGCCCGCTGCTGAACATCATGTCGATTTCGGCGCTGGGCTCGGTGAACGGAAAGTAGCTGGGCCGAAAGCGGATCTGCATGTCCTCGGTCTCGAAGAACCGGTGCAGGAAATCGATGTAGACCGCCTTCAAGTCCTTGAAGCTGACGTTCTCGCCGACCCACAAGCCTTCGAACTGATGGAACATCGGCGAATGCGTGGCATCGCTGTCCACGCGGTACGTGCGCCCCGGCGCAATGACGCGGATGTCCGGCATGGGCTGGCCGGCATCGAGCAGCGCGCGGTGCAGCTTGACGTGCTGCATCGCATAGCGCAGCTGCATCGGGCTCGTGTGCGGGCGCAGGTTCAGCGGAATGCCGTCGGCGCCCTTCATGTCCACGTAGAACGTGTCCTGCATCGAGCGCGCGGGGTGGTTCGGCGGGTTGTTCAGCGCCGTGAAGCTGAGCCAGTCGGTCTCGATCTCCGGGCCGTCCGCCACGTCGAAACCCATCGAACCGAAGATGATCTCGATGCGCTCCATCGTGCGGGTGATCGGGTGCAGGCCACCCACGCCGCGCTGCCGCCCGGGCAGGGTGACATCCAGCGCCTGGGCCCGCAGTTGCTCTTCCAGCTGCGCATCGGCCAAGGCCTGCCGGCGCTCCTTGAGCAGGTCTTCGACCCGCTGCTTGGCCTGGTTGATCGCGGCGCCGCGGGTCTTCTTCTCGTCAGCCGAGAGCGCACCCAAGCCCTTGAGCAACTCGGTCACGCGGCCGGACTTGCCCAGGTAGCGCGCCTTGGCGTCCTCCAGTTGCGGGGGCGTCTGCGCCGCCGCAAAGTCGGCCTGCGCACTGTTCACCAGAAGATCAAGATCACTCATGCGAATACACAGATCGAGACACAGCCACAGGCAGACAAGAAAAAGGCCGAACGAAACCGTCGGCCTTTTTCTACTTGACGAATCAGCCGGCAGAGCCGGCTGAACACCACAAACTTAAGCGAGTTGGGCCTTGACCTTGTCGACGATGCTGCCAAAGGCCGCAGGGTCGTTGACGGCCATATCGGCAAGCATCTTGCGGTCCACCTCGATCGCAGCCTTCTTCAGGCCAGCCATGAACTTGCTGTAAGTCAAGCCCAATGACCGGCTGGCGGCGTTGATACGAGCGATCCACAAGCGGCGGAAGACGCGCTTGCGGTTACGGCGGTCGCGGTAGGCGTACTGGCCTGCCTTCATCACCGCTTCTTTGGCGATGCGGTAGACGTTCTTGCGGCGGCCGCGGAAGCCCTTGGCTAGCGCCAGGATCTTCTTGTGCCGGGCCCGGGCGGTGACACCACGTTTGACGCGAGGCATGTTCTCTATTCCTTCAGCGTTGTGGGGTTACAGACCGGCGAACGGCAGCATCTGCGCCATGTGGCCCATGTTCGTGTCGTGCACGCTCGTGGAGCCACGCAGATGGCGTTTGCGGGTGGTGGACTTCTTGGTCAGGATGTGGCGCTTGAACGCCTGGCCGCGCTTGACGGTACCACCCGGCCGCACGCGGAAGCGCTTCGCAGCGCTTTTCTTGGTCTTCATCTTGGGCATCACTGCTCCTTCTAGGTTGTTCCCGCCAGGCGCCGCAAATCCCTTCGCGTCTTGTTGGCCTGCGGGCACTTCTTGGTACGGCAGCGACCACCGCCGCACTTTGAAACTCAGTTCACCGAACTACTTCTTCTTCTTGGGCGCCAGCACCATGATCATCTGGCGTCCTTCCAGTTTGGGCATGTGCTCCACCAGGGACACATCCTGCAGATCATCACGCACCCGTTCCAGCAGCCGCATGCCGATGTCCTGGTGGGTGATTTCCCGGCCGCGGAACCGCAGCGTGACCTTGCCCTTGTCACCTTCTTCAAGGAAGCGGCGCAGGTTGCGCAGCTTGATCAGGTAGTCGCCCTCATCAGTGCCGGGGCGGAACTTGACTTCCTTGACGTCGATGACGTGCTGCTTGGACTTCGCCTCGGCAGCTTTTTTCTGTTCCTGATACTTGAACTTGCCGTAATCCATCAACCGGCACACAGGAGGCACCGCAGTCGCTGCGATTTCCACCAGGTCCACGTCGTGCTCGGCGGACAGTCTCAGCGCCTCCTGGAGAGTGACGATTCCCAGGGGCTCGTTCTCAAGGCCGTTGAGGCGAACCTCAGCGCTCATGATTTCGCGGTTCAGGCGGTGCTTACGCTCGACATTGGGCGTTCTGCGATCGGCAAAGGTAGCGATGGTTGGTTTCCTTCAGGCCCTGCGGCCCACAAACAAAGAAAGCGCGCCAGGCAAGCCATGTTTGGAGTGACATCCTGATCGATACCGCATACAAGGCTTAGGCCTTGGCGGCGATATCGCTGGCGATCTTCTGTGAGAACGCCGAGAGGGGCATCACACCCAAGTCTTGGTTGCCTCGGGCGCGCACGGCAACGGTTCCGGCTGCCTTTTCCTTGTCACCGACAACGAGCAGGTAGGGGACCTTCTGCAACGAGTGCTCGCGGATTTTATAGGTGATTTTTTCATTCCGCAAATCGGCTTGCGCTCTAAGTCCTTGTTTTTGCAGTTGTTTGGTAACCTCGTCGGCGTAACCGGCTTGGCTGTCCGTGATGCTCATGACAACCACCTGCTGCGGAGCCAGCCACGCCGGCAGCGCGCCAGCGTGCTGTTCGATCAGGATGCCGATGAAACGCTCCAGGCTGCCCACGATGGCGCGGTGCAGCATTACAGGCGTGTGGCGCTCGCCGGACTCGGCCACGTACTCGGCGCCCAGCCGCTGCGGCATCGAAAAATCGACCTGCATGGTGCCGCACTGCCACTGACGGCCCAGCGCGTCTTTGAGCGTGTACTCGATCTTGGGGCCGTAGAACGCGCCATCGCCGGGTGAAATCACAAACTCGCAGCCGGAGCGGCGCAGGCTTTCCATCAGCGCGTTCTCGGCCTTGTCCCAGATTTCGTCGGAGCCGATGCGCTGTGCCGGCCGCGTGGCTACCTTGTAGAGGATCTGCGTGAAGCCGAAGTCCTGGTAGACCTTTTGCAGCAAGGCCGTGTAGGCCACGCACTCGCCCAGGATGTGCTCTTCCGTGCAGAAGATGTGCCCGTCGTCCTGCGTGAAACCGCGCACGCGCATGATGCCGTGCAAGGCGCCGCTGGGCTCATTGCGGTGGCACTGGCCAAACTCGCCGTAGCGCAGCGGCAGGTCGCGGTAGCTCTTGATGCCTTGCTTGTAGATCAGCAGGTGGCCCGGGCAGTTCATCGGCTTGAGGGCGTAGTCGCGCTTCTCGCTCTCCGTCGTGAACATGTTGTCGCGGTACTTCTCCCAGTGGCCCGTCAGTTCCCACAGGGAGCGGTCCAGGATCTGCGGGCCCTTGACCTCCAGGTAGCCGTTGTCGCGGTAGACCTGCCGCATGTACTGCTCCACGCCCTGCCAGACCGTCCAGCCCTTGGGATGCCAGAACACCACCCCGGGGGCGTGGTCGTCGACGTGGAAGAGGTCCAGTTCGCGGCCCAGCTTGCGGTGGTCGCGCTTTTCTGCCTCTTCGAGCATGTGCAGGTATTGCTGCAGGTCTTCCTTGGTGGCCCAGGCCGTGCCGTAGATGCGCTGCAACTGCTCGTTGCGGTGGTCGCCGCGCCAGTAGGCACCGGCCACCTTCATGAGCTTGAAATGCTTGAGCTTGCCCGTGCTGGGCACGTGCGGGCCACGGCACAGGTCCACGAAGTTGCCTTCGCGGTACAGGCCGATTTCCTCGCCCTGGGGAATGCTGGCAATGATCTCGGCCTTGTACTTTTCACCCATGCCGAGGAAATACTGCACCGCTGCGTCGCGCCCCATCACCTCGCGCGTGACCTTCTCGTCCTTCTTGGCCAGGTCGGCCATCTTCTTTTCGATGGCTTGCAGGTCTTCGGGCGTGAAGGGGCGCTTGTAGGCAAAGTCGTAGAAGAAGCCGTTTTCGATGACGGGGCCGATCGTCACCTGCGCCTCCGGGAACAGTTCCTTCACCGCATAGGCCAGCAGGTGGGCCATGGAATGGCGCAGCACCTCCAGCCCGGCGGGGTCCTTCTCGGTGACGATCGCGAGCTGCTGGTCGTTGTCGATGCGAAAGCTCGTGTCGACCAGGCGCGCGGATTCGCCGGCCCCTATGCGGCCGGCCAGCGCCGCCTTGGCCAGGCCGGGGCCGATGGACGCCGCCACCTCGGCCACCGTGACGGGGCCGGGATATTCACGCCGTGAGCCGTCGGGAAGTTGGATGGAAATCATGCACACACCTCAATAGCAATAGGGCAACCAAAAACAACAAAGCGCGGTGGTTGCCGCGCTTTGCCTTGCAAGAAAGGACAAATTACCGCAGCAGCCTGCCGACTAGCTTCCGAAGAAGGCGGAGGTAGTTCGCGGTGTCATAACCCTTCGTGCCTTTCTCGCTCTTGAGGATTGGGGGTGGCCGGGATTGTAGCCATGCCGGCGCCGGAAATAGAAACGCCCGGCCGCTTGTGGCGGCCGGGCGCCGTGCAACCTCATGGTGTTGAGGCGTGCAACGATCGGACTTTGAATTTCAGGCGTGTTTCTTGTCGAAGAACTGTTCGTCTTCGGTGGAGCCGTGCAAGGCCGCCGTCGAGGCGTCCTTCTCGATGGTGGTGGTCACGGCGTCGAAGTACCCGGTGCCGACTTCGCGCTGGTGCTTGACGGCGGTGAAACCCTTGTCGGCGGCGGCGAACTCGGCTTCCTGCAACTCGACGAAGGCGCTCATCTGGTGACGGGCATATCCGTGGGCCAGGTTGAACATCGAGTAGTTCAGGCTGTGGAAGCCGGCCAGCGTGATGAACTGGAACTTGTAGCCCATGGCGCCCAGTTCGCGCTGGAACTTGGCGATGGTGGCGTCGTCCAGGTTCTTCTTCCAGTTGAAGGACGGCGAGCAGTTGTAGGCCAGCAGCTTGCCGGGGAAGTGCTTGTGGATGGCCTGGGCAAAGGCCTTGGCGAAGGCCAGGTCGGGCTTGCCGGTCTCGCACCACACCATGTCGGCATACTCTGCATACGCCACGCCCCGCGAGACGGCCTGCTCCAGGCCCGGGCGGGTGCGGTAGAAGCCTTCCACCGTGCGTTCGCCGGTGCAGAACACCTTGTCGTTCTCGTCCACGTCGCTGGTCACCAGGTCGGCGGCTTCTGCGTCGGTGCGGGCCAGCAGGATGGTGGGCGTGCCCATCACATCGGCCGCCAGGCGGGCGGCAATCAGCTTGCTGACCGCTTCACGCGTGGGCACCAGCACCTTGCCGCCCATGTGGCCGCACTTCTTGACGGCGGCCAGCTGGTCTTCGAAGTGCACGCCGGCGGCACCGGCCTCGATCATGGCCTTCATCAGTTCGAAGGCATTCAGCACGCCGCCGAAGCCAGCTTCAGCGTCCGCCACGATGGGGGCGAAGTAGTCGATGTCGTTCTTGCCCTCGGACCACTGGATCTGGTCGGCGCGTTGGAAGGTGCTGTTGATCTTCTTCACGACCTTGGGCACCGAGTCCACCGAATACAAAGACTGGTCGGGGTACATCTCGCCGTTGCTGTTGGCGTCGCCGGCCACTTGCCAGCCGGACAGGTAGATGGCCTTGAGCCCCGCCTTGACCTGCTGCATGGCCTGGTTGCCGGTCAACGCGCCCAGCGTGTTGACGAAAGGCTCCGTGTTGAGCAGGGTCCACAGCTTCTCGGCGCCGCGCTTGGCCAGCGTGTGCTCGATGCCCAGCGAGCCGCGCAGGCGGACCACATCGGCGCCGGTGTAGCCGCGCTTGATGCCTTTCCAGCGCGGGTCTTCGGCCCATTGCTTTTCGAGGGCGGCGGCTTGTTGCTCACGGGTGGGTTGGGTCATGGGACTTTCCTTTCGGCGGGTGGAGTGATGCACTGCGACAAAGATTACCTGCGACCGGCTCGGTCATGGAGACTTTTGTCTTATATAAGACATAAACTTTTATTCAATAAAATCATGTAGTTGTGTACAAATTTTCATGATACGGAACGAAATATGGCCTGATGAAAAGATCCAGGCGATCTCGCAGCCTTCGAACTTCACCATGTGAAATGGTCATTTCTTGATGTGAAAGATGGACTGACACTAGACTGGCAAGCCGCCTACCCCGCTGTCCAACGACCCGTTTTTGGAGACCCGCATGCATAACAAGGATCTAGACGCCTACTGGATGCCGTTCACAGCCAACCGGCAGTTCAAGGCGGCCCCGCGGCTGCTGGCCAAAGCAAAGGGCATGCATTACTGGACGCCGGAAGGACGCGAGATCCTCGATGGCGTGGCGGGTCTGTGGTGCGTCAATGCGGGCCATGCCCGGCCCAAAATCGTCCAGGCCATTGCCGAACAGGCGGGCGAAATGGACTTTGCGCCGCCCTTCCAGATGGGCCATCCCAAGGCTTTCGAGCTGGCTGAGCGCATCGTCAAGCTCACGCCCAAGGGCTTGAACCGCGTGTTCTATACGAACTCCGGGTCGGAGTCGGTGGACACCGCGCTGAAGATCGCCATCGCCTACCAGCGTGTGCGCGGCGAGGCAGCGCGCACACGGCTGATCGGGCGCGAGCGCGGCTACCACGGCGTCAACTTCGGCGGCATCTCGGTGGGCGGCATGGTGGGCAACCGCAAGATGTTCGGTTCGCTGCTGGCGGGGGTGGACCACCTGCGGCACACCCACGACCCGGCGCGCAACGCGTTCTCGCGCGGGCAGCCTGAACACGGCGCGGAGCTGGCCGACGACCTGGAGCGCATGGTGGCGCTGCACGACGCCTCCACCATCGCGGCGGTGATCGTGGAGCCCGTGGCCGGCTCCACCGGCGTGCTGGTGCCGCCCAAGGGCTACCTGCAGCGCCTGCGTGAGATCTGCGACAAGCACGGCATCCTGCTGATCTTCGATGAGGTGATCACCGGCTGGGGCCGCACCGGCGCGCCCTTTGCGGCGCAGCGCTTCGGCGTGACGCCGGACATCCTGACGGTGGCCAAGGGCATCACCAACGGCTGCGTGCCCATGGGGGCGGTGTTCGTGAAGCAGGAGATCCACGACGCCTTCATGAACGGCCCCGAAAGCGCGATCGAGTTCGCCCACGGCTACACCTACTCCGGCCATCCGCTGGCCTGTGCCGCCGCGCTGGGCACGCTGGACACCTACGCGGACGAAGGCCTGCTGACCCGCGCGCTGGACGTGGAAGGCTACTTCGCGGAGGCCTTGCATTCGCTCAAGGGCCTGCCTCATGTGATTGACATCCGCAACCTGGGGCTGATGGGCGGCATCGAGTTCCAGCCGGTGGCCGGGTCGCCGGGCAAGCGGGCGTACGACGTGTTCCTGGCCTGCTGGGAACGTGGGGTGCTGGTGCGCATGGCCGGCGACGTGATCGCGTTGTCGCCGCCGCTGATCGTGGAGCGCTCGCACATCGACCAGATCGTCGCCACGCTGGCCGACGCGATCAAACGCGTGGCCTGACCTCTACCGCATGTCCGCGGCGCTGCTGGACATCGACCATGAGCTGACCCGCCAGTCCTATTACGCGGCCACCGCGCCGCAGGCGCCCCGCCATGCGCCGCTGCAAGGCCGCGTCGACACCGACGTGGCCATCGTCGGTGCCGGCCTGGCAGGGTTGTCGGCGGCGCTCGAACTGGCCCAGCGCGGCTTCCGGGTCACGGTGCTGGAGGCCCGCCAGGTGGGCTGGGGCGCCTCGGGGCGCAACGGTGGCCAGGCGATCCATGGCCTGGCCTGCGACATGGCGGTGATCGAGGCCCAGTTGGGCCGAGAGTCGGCCCGCCGCGTGTGGGACATGACCATCGAGGCGCTCGACCTCCTGCGCGAGCGCTGCCGCCGCCATGCGATCGACTGCGACTGGCGCGACGGCTTCCTGGAAGTGGCCGTGAACGCCAGGAAGGCCCGCGACCTGCAAGCCCGCGCCGAGCGCACCGCCACCCGCTATGGCTACCCGCTGGCCTGGATCGCCCCGGCGCAACTGCCGCAGTGGCTCGCCAGCCCCCGCTACCACAGCGGCGTGCACGACCCGCGCAGCGGCCACCTGCACCCGCTCAAGTACACCCAGGGCCTGGCCCGTGCCGCCGCCGGCCTGGGGGTGGCCATCCACGAAGACAGCGCGGTACTGCGGCTCGACCCCGGCCCCCAGGCCGTGCTGCACACGGCGCAGGGCCACGTGTCGGCCCGGCACGTGCTGCTGGCCGGCAACGTGTACCTGCAAGGGCTGGCGCCGCGCCTGGAGTCGTGCATCATGCCGGTCGGCACCTACATCGTGTGCTCCGAGCCGCTGGGCGCCGAGCGGGCCGGTGCCCTGATTCCCTGCGGCGCCGCGGTGTGCGACAACAACTTCGTGCTCGACTACTTCCGCACCACCGCCGATCACCGCCTGCTCTACGGCGGGCGAGTGAGCTACAGCACCCGCACGCCGGGGCACCTGGCCGCGAGCATGCAGCGGCGCATGAGCGACATATTCCCCCCATTGACCGGCACGCGCATCGACTTCGCCTGGGGCGGCTTCGTGGACATTTCCATGAACCGTGCACCAGACTTTGGCCGGCTCGGCACCGGCGCGGCCGCGAACGTGTACTACCTGCAAGGCTTCTCCGGCCACGGCTTGGCCCTCACCGGCCTGGCCGGCAAGCTGGTGGCCGAGGCCATCGCCGGCGATGCCTCGCGATTCGACACTTTTGCCGGGATTCGACATCGGCCCTTCCCCGGTGGAAAATGGCTGCGCACGCCCGCTCTCGTGCTGGCCATGTCGTACTACCGGCTCCGGGACGTGCTGTGACCATGCTCGAACACAACAAACTCCAACCCATGGCATCCGCCCGCCCTGTGGTGCTGGTGCCCGCCTGCAACCGCGTGCTGGGATTGCACCCGTTTCACGTGGTGGGCAAGAAATACATCGACGCCGTGCGGCTGGCGGGCGCCCTGCCCTTCATCGTGCCGCAGGCCGCGCGCCACGAGGTCGATGAGCTGCTGGACCAGGCCGACGGCGTGCTGCTCACCGGCTCGCCCTCCAACGTGCACCCCTCCCACTACGGTGAAGAGGTGCATGACCCCAGCCTGCCGCTGGACCCGGCGCGCGACGACTGGACCTTACCGCTGATCCCGCGCGCCATCGAGCGCGGCATCCCCTTGTTCGCCATCTGCCGCGGCTTCCAGGAGGCCAACGTGGCGCTTGGCGGCTCGCTGTACCAGGCGGTGCAAGAACTGCCCGGCAAGCGCGACCACCGGGCCGACTACGACGGCACGACGGCCGATGAGCAATACGGGCCCGCCCACCCGGTGCAGGTGCAGCCCGGCGGGGCGCTGGAGCGCATTCTCGGGCTGGACCCATTCGACGTGAACAGCCTGCACGGCCAGGGTGTCAAGGAACTGGCCCGCGGCCTGCGCGTGGAGGCAGTGGCGCCCGATGGCCTGGTGGAGGCCTTCGCGGTGGACGGTTCGCCCGGCTTCAACCTCTGCGTGCAATGGCACCCGGAGTGGATGGCCCAGGACAACCCGGTTTCGATGAAACTGCTGAGGGCCTTCGGCGCTGCGTGCCAGGACTACCGCGACACGCACCGCCCACCAAGTCGCCGCTGACGCCAATGCCCGGCGTGCACTGGGCATTCGGGTCGGGGCATTCGTGCTGCAGGCCCCCAACACCTTCTACTCTGCGGCGCGCTTGCTTGGAAACACCATGGTCACGCGCGAAAACTTCACCTTTGCCGATCTGGAGCAGTGGCTCAACGAACGGCGTGTCACGGAAATCGAATGCCTGGTGCCCGACCTCACCGGCGTGGCACGCGGCAAGATCCTGCCGCGCGAAAAGTTCACCGAGGACCGCGGCATGCGGCTGCCCGAGGCGGTGGTGGCCATGGGCGTGACGGGCGAGTTCCCTGAGGAAGGGCCGTACTACGACGTCATCAGCCCGGTGGACCTGGACATGCACCTGCAGCCCGACCCGCGCACGGTGCGCATCGTGCCGTGGGCGGTGGACCCCACCGCGCAGGTGATCCACGACTGCTACACCAAGACCGGCCAGTTGGTGCCCTTCGCACCGCGCTCGGTGCTGCGGCGGGTGTGCGACCTGTACGCCGCCGAAGGCTGGGACCCGGTGGTGGCGCCCGAGCTGGAGTTCTATCTGGTGGCGCGCAACACCGACCCCGACGTGCCGCTCAAGCCCCCCATCGGCCGCAGCGGCCGGGCCGAGACCTCCCGCCAGGCCTATTCCATCGACGCGGTCAACGAGTTCGACCCGCTGTTCGAAGACGTGTACTCCTACTGCGAACAGATGGAGCTGAACGTGGACACGCTGATCCACGAGGTCGGCGCCGGCCAGATGGAGATCAACTTCTTCCACGCCCACCCGCTGGGGCTGGCGGACGAGGTGTTCTTCTTCAAGCGCACGGTGCGTGAGGCGGCGCTGCGGCACGACATGTACGCCACCTTCATGGCCAAGCCCATTGCCGGCGAACCCGGCAGCGCCATGCACATCCACCAGAGCGTGGTGGACGTCAAGACCCGGCGCAACATCTTCAGCAACGAGGACGGCACGCCGAGCAAGCAGTTCTACTGGTACATCGGCGGCCTGCAGCGCTACATCCCGGCGGCGATGGCCTTGTTCGCGCCCTACGTCAATTCGTACCGGCGCCTGGCGCGCAACATGGCTGCGCCGATCAACATCCAGTGGGGCACCGACAACCGCACCGTGGGCATCCGCTCGCCCATCGCGGTGCCCACGGCGCGGCGCGTCGAGAACCGCGTCATCGGCGCCGACGCCAACCCCTACGTGGCGCTGGCCGCCACACTGGCCTGCGGCTACCTGGGCATGAAGAACCGCATCGAACCCTCGGCCGAATGCAAGGGCGACGCCTACCTGGGCGCCTACGCCTTGCCACGCAGCCTGGTGGAAGCGCTGCAGGAGCTGAAAGCCGACACCGACCTGCATGCCGTGCTGGGCGCCGACTTCGTGACGGTGTACACCGAGGTGAAGGAGATCGAACACGCCGAATTCATGAAGGTGATCTCGCCGTGGGAGCGCGAGCACCTGCTGCTGCACGTCTAACCCCCTGCCCCAGGAGCACCCATGACCTCGCAAGCCACCCGGCAATGGCAGGCCGCCGACGCCGCGCACTTCCTGCACCCTTTCACCGACTTCCAGTCCCTCGCCAAGAAGGGCTCGCGCATCATCACGCGCGCCGACAACATCTACGCCTGGGACAGCGAAGGCGAACGCATCCTCGATGCCATGTCCGGGCTGTGGTGCGTAAACGTGGGCTACGGCCAGCAGGCCCTCATCGACGCCGCCACGCGGCAGATGAAGGAACTGCCGTTCTACAACGCGTTCTTCCAGACCGCCACGCCGCCGGCCATCGAACTGGCGGCTTTGCTGGCCGAGGTCTCGCCGCCGCAGTTCCAGCACGTGTTCTTCGCGGGCTCTGGCTCGGAGGCCAACGACACCATCGTGCGCATGGTGCGGCGCTACTGGGAGCTGCAGGGCCAGCCGCAGCGCCAGGTCATCATTGGCCGCTGGAACGGCTACCACGGCTCCACCATGGCCGGTGCCTCGCTGGGCGGCATGAAGGGCATGCATGCGCAAGGCGGCCTGCCAATCCCCGGCATCACCCACATCGACCAGCCGTACTGGGTGGAACATGGCCGGGGCATGAGCCGCGACGAGTTCGGCCGGGTGGCGGCCGGCTGGCTGGAGCAGAAGATCCTGGAGATCGGCGCCGAACACGTGGCCGCCTTCATCGGCGAGCCGGTGCAAGGCGCGGGCGGCGTGATCGTGCCGCCCGAGACCTACTGGCCCGAGATCCAGCGCATCTGCGACAAGTACGGCATCCTGCTGGTCAGCGACGAGGTGATCTGCGGCTTCGGCCGCACGGGCCACTGGTTCGGCTGCCAGCGTTTCGGCACCCGGCCCGACCTGATGACGTTTGCCAAGGGCGTGACCAGCGGCTACGTGCCGCTGGGCGGCGTGCTGGTGGGCGAGCGCGTGGCCCGCGCGCTCATCGACCAGGGCGGCGAGTTCGAACATGGCTACACCTACAGCGGGCACCCGGTGACCTGCGCCGTGGGGCTGGCCAACGTGCGCCTGATCCAACAGCTCGGCCTGGTGGAGCGTGTGCGCGACGACGTCGGCCCGTATCTTGCACAGCAGTTCGCCGAGCTTGCCGAGCACCCGCTGGTGGGTGAAGCACAAACCTGTGGCCTGATGGGGGCGCTGCTGCTGGTGAAGAACAAGACCACGCTGGAGCCCTTCCCGGCCGACCTGGGGCTGGGCATGCTGTGCCGTGGCCACTGCTTCGGCAATGGCCTGATCATGCGCGCGGTCGGCGACCGCATGATCGTTGCACCACCGCTGGTCATCACACGCACCCAGATCGACGAGATGGTCGCCCTGATCCGGCGCTGCCTGGATCTGACCCTGCACGATGCGCACAACAACCGCTGGCTGTGAGAACCTTGATGACGCCCCCCGGCCCCTTCTTGCACGGAGACACGCAGATGACGCCACCCCACGCCCATTCCCGGGCCGGCCTCTCCCTCCCCGCCCGCCTGGCGGGCATGCTGGCCCTGGCCTGCGGCCTGCTCTTCTGCGCCGCAGCCCCGGCGCAGGAAGACAAGATCCTGAACATCTACAACTGGTCTGATTACATCGGCGAGGGCACGCTGGCCGGCTTTGAAAAGGAAACCGGCATCAAGGTCCGCTACGACAACTTCGACAGCAACGAGATCCTGCATGCCAAGCTGGTGGCCGGCAAGACCGGCTACGACATCGTGGTGCCCTCCTCCTACTGGGCCAAGCTGCAGGCCGACGGCGGCCTCTTGCGCAAGCTCGACAAGAGCAAGCTGCCCGGCATGAAGAACCTGGACCCGGCGCTGCTGGAACAACTGGCCCAGCTGGACCCGGGCAACGAGTACATGGTCGACTGGCTGTGGGGCTTCACCACCGTGGGCATCAATGTCGACAAGGTCAAGGCCGCGCTCGGCGACCTGCCCATGCCCGAGAACGCCTGGGACCTGGTCTTCAAGCCCGAATACATCAGCCGGCTCAAGGGCTGCGGCGTATCGCTCCTGGATTCGGCCACCGAGGTGGTGCCCGCCGCCCTGCACTACCTGGGCAAGCCGCCCTACAGCAGGAACGTGGCGGACTACGGCAGCGTGCCGGCCTTGCTCAAGGCCATCCGGCCATACGTGACACTCTTCAGTTCGTCCGGCTACATCAACGACATGGCCAATGGCTCCATCTGCGTGGCACTCGGCTGGTCGGGCGACATCAACATCGCCAAGAACCGCGCCATCGCCGGCAAGACCGGCCAGAAGATCGAAACGCTCATTCCCAAGACCGGCGGCATCATCTTCATGGACGTGATGGTGATCCCGGTGGATGCGCCCCATCCCGAGAACGCGCACAAGTTCATCGAGTACATGCTGCGGCCCGAGGTGGCCGCAGGCCTGACCAACAAGGTGTTCTACCCCAACCCCAACAAGGAATCGCGCAAGTTCATCGGCCCCAGCGTGGCCAACGACCCCACCGTGTTCCTCGGCGAGGCGGACATGAAGAAGATGGCCTTGCCCAACGCCATCAACAACGACATCCGCCGGCAGATGACACGCATCTACACCTCGTTCAAGACTGGGCTGTGAGCGGCCCTTCCCCCGCCGCACAGCCGGCGCAGGCCTACCTGCGCATCGACGATGTGGTCAAGGACTTCGGCAACCCGGGCGGCAAGGCCTTCCGCGCCGTCGACCACGTCAGCCTGGACATCGTGCGCGGCGAGATCTTCGCGCTGCTGGGCTCCTCGGGATGCGGCAAGACCACGCTGCTGCGCATGCTGGCCGGCTTCGACACCCCCAGCTCGGGCCGCATCCTGCTCAACGGCGCAGACCTGGGCGAGAGCCCGCCCTACGCACGGCCCATCAACATGATGTTCCAGTCGTACGCGCTGTTCCCGCACCTGAGCGTGTGGGACAACATCGCCTTCGGCCTGCGCCGTGATGGCATGAAGGGCACGCCGCTGGCGCAGCGCGTGGAGGCCATGCTCAAGCTGGTGCAGCTGGAGTCGTTTGCGCAGCGCAAGCCGCACCAGTTGTCGGGCGGGCAGCAGCAGCGGGTGGCGTTGGCGCGCAGCCTGGCCCGGCAGCCGCAGCTGCTGCTGCTCGACGAACCCCTGGGCGCGCTGGACAAGAAGCTGCGCGAGGAAACCCAGATCGAACTCGTGAACATCATCGAGCAGGTAGGCGTAACCTGCGTGATGGTGACGCACGACCAGGAAGAAGCCATGACCATGGCCTCGCGCATTGCCGTCATGAGCGAAGGCCGCATCCTGCAAGTGGGCGCGCCGGCCGAGATCTACGAGACACCGGCCAACCGCTTTGTGGCCGACTTCATCGGCAACGTCAACCTGATGGACGGCCAGCTGGTGGAGGACCAGCCCGACCATTGCATCATCCAATGCCGCGACTGCCGCCACCGCGTGGGCCACGGCATCACCGGCACGCAGGGTATGACGGTGAGCGTGGCGATACGGCCGGAGAAGATCACCTTGTCGCGCAGCGCGCCGGCCGATGCCGTGCACAACGCGGTGCAGGGCACGGTCAAGGAAATGTCGTACTTCGGCAGCTTCACCGTGTACCACCTGGCCCTGGCCAGCGGCGCGCTGCTCAAGGTCAGCGCTGCCAACACGCAGCGCCACCGCGATGACCCGCTGGCCTGGGGCGACACCGCCTGGGCCAGCTGGTCGCCCCAGGCCCACGTGGTGCTGACCCAGTGAGCCGGCCATGAAGAACCCCGGCCGCCTTGCCGTGATCGGCATCCCGTACGCCTGGCTGCTGCTGTTCTTCCTGCTGCCGTTCTTCATCGTGGTGGGCATGAGCCTGGCCGAGATGGGCGAGGTACGGCCCAAGCCGCTGATGGCGCTGCAGGACGGCGTGCTCCAACTCAGGCTCAAGTACGCCGACTACATCGCCATCGCGCAGGACTCGCTGTACGTCTCCAGCTACCTGCGCAGCCTCAAGTACGCGGCGGCCACCACGGTGCTGTGCCTGCTGATCGGCTATCCGTTCTCCTACTTCATGGCGCGGGCCCGGCCCACGCTGCAGCCCGCCCTGCTGATGCTGGTGATGCTGCCGTTCTGGACCTCGTTCCTGCTGCGCGTGTATGCCTGGAAGGGCTTGCTGGGCGAAGGCGGCTGGGTGGCCGAGCTGCTGATCCTGCTGCACGTGGACGACCTGCTGGTGGCCACCGAGCTGATCCCCGCCGCGGGCAAGTTCATGAACACGCCGTTCTCGCTGGTGGTGGGCATGGTCTACACCTACCTGCCCTTCATGGTGCTGCCGCTCTATGCCAACCTGGCCAAGATGGACCTGCGCCTGCTGGAGGCCGCCGGCGACCTGGGCGCCACGGCCTGGGTGGCCTTCTGGACCATCACCGTGCCGCTGTCCAAGGCTGGCATCATCGCCGGGGCCATGCTGGTGTTCATTCCCTGCGTGGGCGAGTTCGTGATTCCGGAGCTGCTGGGCGGCCCGCAGACCCTGATGATCGGCCGCGTGCTATGGGACGAGTTCTTCAGCAACAACGACTGGCCGCGCGCCTCGGCCGTGGCGGTGGTGATGATCCTGCTGATCATCGTGCCGCTGGCACTGTTCAACCGCTACCAGGCGCAGGCCCAGGAGGCGCGGCGATGAAGGCGTGGTTCGCCACCTCGGCGCGCTTCAACCGGCGGCTGGGCCACGGCTGGCTGGGTGGCGGCTACCTGTTCCTGTACCTGCCGATTTTCTCGCTGGTGCTGTACTCGTTCAACGACTCGCCCATGGCCGGCGTGTGGACCGGCTTCACGCTGCGCTGGTACACGCAACTGGCGCAGGACCACGAACTGCTGGGCGGCTTGTGGCTGTCGCTGCAGATCGCGTTCTATACGGCCTGCGGCTCGGTGGTGCTGGGCACGCTGGCGGCGTTTTCGCTGGTGCGCCATGGCCGCTTCCGCGGCCGCACGCTCTTTGCCGGCATGATCTCCGCCCCGCTGGTGATGCCGGAGGTGATCGTGGGCTTGTCGCTGCTGCTGATGCTGGTGTCGCTGCAGCGGCTCACCGGCAGCTTCCCGGAGCGGGGCCTGCTCACCATCTGGCTGGGCCATCTGCTGCTGGGCATTGCGTACGCCACGGTGGTGATCCAGGCGCGCCTGCGCGAGATGCCGGCGCAGCTGGAGGAAGCGGCCATGGACCTGGGCGCCCGGCCGCACCAGGTGTTCCGGCTCGTGACCCTGCCGATGATCGCGCAGTCGCTGGTGTCGGCCTGGCTGCTGACCTTCACCTTGTCGTTCGACGACGTGGTGCTGTCGCAGTTTCTCAACGGCCCCGGCTCCACCACGCTGCCCACGGTGATCTTCTCGCGCGCGCGGCTGGGCCTGAACCCCGGTGTCAACGCGGTGGCCACGGTCCTGATCACCATCGTCTCCGTGGGCGTGATCGCCGCCAGCCTGTGGATTGCGCGCGCCGAACGCCGGCGCGCCGCCGACATGGCTGCCGCGCAGCGCACCAGCCCTTGAATCCTGCCTTCCCTGAACATACCGCCAACGACCCTAGCCGAGGAGAACATGATGAGAACGAACCCTTTTGCGGGCCTCCGGACACCAGGCGCACTACCGGGCACAGTACGGGGCACACCACCGGGCACAGTACCGGGCACCGTGGCCCTGCTGCTTCTGGCACTGGCCCCGCAGTGGAGCCTGGCGCAGTCGAATGCCGACATCCTGCGCGAGCTGAACGCGCTCAAGGCCCGCATCGCCGAGCTGGAAAACAAGCTGCGGCAGGCCGAGCAGGCCCCGGCCACGCGCGGCCTCACGCCCGAGCAGCAGGCCGAGATGAACCGCGTCACCGTCAAGACCGAGGCCCTGGAAGACGCGCGCGACGCAGCCGGCTTCAAGGGCCTGAAGATCAGCGGCTACATGGACCCGAGCTTCATCTACAACAAGGCGCAGGACCGGGCCGGCTTCCAGTTCCTGAACCGGGTGGACGACGACGGCTACAACTACGACAACTCCTACTTCGGCGCCGCGGTGATCGACTTCATCAAGGAAACCGAGTCCGGCACGCGCTGGCGCCTCACGCTGGCGCCCAACCGCGGCGTGGGTGCCGTGTTCGACGGCACCTCGCCCATCCACGAAGCCAGCATCTCCATGCCCTTGAGCGACCTGCAGACCCGCTTCATTGCCGGGCAGTTGCCCGACTGGTCGGGCTACGAGTACCTGCAGCCCACGCTGAACAAGCTCATCACGCACAACATGCTGTTCGATTTCACGCTGCCCACGGCCTACACCGGGGCCGGCCTGGACATCACGCGCGGCAAGTGGATCTACAAGGGCCTGCTCGCCAACATGAACGCCAGCAAGAAGCAGCCGGGCAACAAGACCCCCGCCTTCGCCTACCGGGTGGACTACGCGCGCGGCGAGTTCCAGGGCTTCGGCTTTGCGGGCGTGCTGGGCAAAGCCGCCAACTTCCGCGCCGACGAGACGGACGACGCCGGCACCTTGCTGTTCCCCAACGATGCCGGCCGCGACACGGCGCTGGGCTTGTTCGAATTCGACGCGTACTTCATCCGCGGCGACTTCACCTGGCAGGGCCAACTCGCCTATGGCATGCAGAAGAAGGCCGCCATCACCGCCGACCCGGTGAGCGGTGAACTGCGTGATGCGTCATGGGCGGGGCTGTCCACGCTGGTGGCCTACAAGTTCGAGCCGCGCCTGGAAGGCATCGTGCGGCTGGACTACATCCAGAACAAGAAGAACGGCGGCGGCCTGCTGGGCTTTGGCTTTGCCGATGGGCGCAACGGCATCGGGCCCGACCCGGCCGGCGACCCCGAGGTGGGCGCCAACCGCATGGCGCTGAGCCTGGGCATGAGCTACCTGCTCAATCTCAACACCACGTTCAAGGCCGAGTACCGGCTGGACCGGGCCAACCTGGCGGTGTTCGAGAACGTCAAGGACGGCACGTTCAAGAAGAGCAACCAGGTGCTGGGGGCGTCGATGGTGGTTAGTTTTTGAGCGCACAGCCCCCTGGAGCGCCCGCCCCTCAGGGCGAGCCCCCGGTAGGCGCAGGTTCACGGACCCGTGCCTGCCATTGCTCCCAGTTCATCGGCAAGCCACCGGGGTTGTGCTGGGCATAGGTGTGGAACGCCCGGATGAACTGCCGGCGGTCCTCTCGAAAGTCGCGCCGGTCCACGTGAACGCCGTCAGCGAGCAGGTCATAGCCGAAGCCGAGTTCCTTGTGGCGATTGATGATGTCGTCGGCCCCTACATCGTGGGCATTTCGGAGCATGTCGTACATCACCATGAAGGTGGTGGTGCGCCCCATGCCGCCCTTGCAATGGACGTGCAGGGTGGTCCCTTCGGGCAGGCCGCGGACCAGGTCGATGAAGCGATCGGTCTGCTCGTCCGTCGGCCGCAGGTGGTCGGTCACGGCGAGACGGACGTAGCTGCCGCCCGCCCCCTCCACCAGGGCCTGCTCGCTTTGCACCCGCGGGGCCTTCTGCGTGACCGTGCGTGGCGGCACCACACCGGTCTTCCAGTCGAAGTGATCCGTGAGCAGGACCTGCGGCTCTTTCTTGAGCGCTTCGATGCGCTCCTGCTCGTCGTCCAGCACGTCCCGCTGGCTGCGGCCGACATTGGCCCAATCGTTATACGCAATCCAGGTGACAGGGTGCTGGCCGACGATGGCATGGGACTCCTGCCGCAGATCAACCACGGTCACGGGAGAGCCCTTCGCGGCCGCTTTGATTTGCGCCATATGTTCGGGCAGCGAGAGGCTCGCACTGCCGGACAGCCGAAGTGCAGCCAAGCCTGTTCGGTTGGCTGCGGGACCCAAGTCGTGCAGATCCGAGGTGGACCGAAACCTCCATTGCGGATCATCCAGCAATGGCACCCGGTCATAGCACAGGATGGGCGGCTCGCTCGGGCGCTGAGGCATTGTCATTCTCAAGCCGGTCCGCGGGGCTGCGCGATCGGAGCCGGCTGGGCCCGGGGAGCGCGGAGATGGCAGCCGCTCATCGAGTGCGCGGCGGCCCGCGGGCCGGTTGCCATCAGGCTCGGACGACACGCTGGAACTCGGGGCGGTGTAGAAGCCGCCCACAGGGATTTTTGTATCCACAAGGTGCTTTGTGTTGCAAGGAGGGCGAGCATCGTCCTCGAACCGAGGCCCTATGCGGAGCCGCCTGCCGAAGCGACCAGCGATCCTGCGAAGCGCAGCAGTTCGGCACGTAGTCTGATCCACCTTCACGGCCGAGTACCGGCTGGACCGGGCCAACCTGGCGGTGTTCGAGAACGTCAAGGACGGCACGTTCAAGAAGAGCAACCAGGTGCTGGGGGCGTCGATGGTGGTGAGTTTTTGAGGCAGTAGGGGCGCTGCGCTCAGGGTACCCGTCTCACTCCGGCGGCAGGGCAATTGCATGGGCGAACCCCGCCTTGTGATAGAAGCACGGCCTCAATCTGACACCTGATTAGCGACCTACCTCAGTGCCCCCACGCGAAGGACGCGCCGCGGCCGCGGTGAGGTGGATGCAGCCGCGGCGAGCAGGCGCCGGAGGATGGCCCGCAAATCGAAGCGGCGGTTGAAGAGGTATTGCACGGCTCCGAGATAACGATGAGCGTACTTGGCGAAGTCGAGGGCGTGGTAGGTACCGTGGATGGCGGTCTTCAGATTGCCCAGCAAGGTATTGACGGCGATGAACTGGGGCAGCTTGACGCTGGCACTGCCGCCGCCGGTGACGATGCGCCGATGCGCCGATGCGCCGATGCACGATGCCCGGATCGGCGAGGACCGCGAAGCACCCCAGGCCATCAGAGACTACGGTGACCGGACGGGCCAAAGACTTGGCGGCGAAGTTCTCCACCGCGACGGTGATGAAAGACACCTGGGCGAGGCAGCACATTCCTCGCATAGGCGCCGAATTTACAAAATGCACCCACCCCAGCGTTGCCGCCGGCTTTGCAGATGGAGGGCTTGGTGGTCACGTGCCCACTGGCCCCAGATGCATCACGCCTCATATCCGGTTTTTGTTCATCGCCCCGCGATTTCGTCTTGGGCTTCCTCCGCACCCCGCCTCGCGACGACGCACTTGCCCTTTGACTAACCTTCGGATCTGCTGATACCTGGTACCGGGACTTGCACCCGGCGGAATTCGTGCCATGCACGGCACACACGTTTGACATGAGAGGCTGCGCAAGGGCGCAGCCTTTGTGCCGCCTCTCAATGGGTTAGGCGCCTTTGTTGCCCGGAGGTAGCCCATACCCACCGAGTGGATTGGTTTCGAACCGCTCACCAAATCCCGCTATGAGTGGTCGACCCTTTGAGAGCGCTTCCTTAACTGCCGGGAGGCTCAGAGATGCTTTGTGACTTACCGGACTGTCCCAAACTTCAGTGATCCACAATGCATCCGGATCTTTCGGATCGCTTGCAATGACGTAGCTCAGGCAGCCAGGCATGGCGCGCGTTCCTTCCAGAAGGATGAGGGCAAGCGCGTCACGTTGGCCCGGCTGCACTTTGATCTTTCCGATTAAGCCGTACATGGATTTCCGCTCGCTTGGTTGGGGCTGGGGCTGGGTCGACTGGCACGCCACCAAAGGAGCGATTGCCAATGCTGAGACAAGGGTTCGGCGTATTTTGAGCATGACAGTGTCAAGGTAGTAGAGATCGCATACGTAAGGCGCCTACGTCAAATGGACAGATGCCCACCGCCTATGAAAGTTCGCCCATCGTCGGCGGGAGGCAGTCCATTCTGACCGCTTTCCCGAGGTGTAGCCCATGCCGCCGCACCACTTCGTGAGGCACGACATGCGCAATAGGCCGCCTAAAAATTTTCGGATGGCTCCGCCCTCTCGCCAATATCGGGCTTCACAAGTACCAGGTTCAGCAACCGCTGAGCTTGCCGAGATCTGGCCAGCCGACCACACCAATCATCGCGTGGACCAGGAAGCCCAGCAGGCATCCCCTCAATCAAACACCACCACTTGCCGCACCGCCTCACCCGCATGCAGGCGGTCGAACCCCTCGTTGATGTCGTCCAGCCGGAGCCGGCCGCTCATCAAGCGGTCTACCGGCAGGCGGCCACTGCGGTAGAGCCCCACGTAGCGCGGCAGGTCACGCGTGGGCACGCAGGTGCCGATGTAGCTGCCTTTGAGGGTGCGCTCCTCGGCCACCAGGTTGACCAGGGGCAGACCAAAGCTGGCCTGCGGCGGCGGCAGGCCCGCCGTGGTGGTGGTGCCGCCGCGGCGCGTGATGCGGTAGGCCGTCTCGAAGGCGCGGACCGAACCGGCGCATTCGATGGCATGGTCCAGCCCGCCCGCCGTGGCCGCGCGCACCTGCTCCACGCAGCCCGGATCGGCAGCGTCGAAGACCCGGGTCGCACCCATGGACAGCGCCTTGTCGCGCTTGGCTGCAGACAAGTCGATCGCGATCACCTCGCGGGCCCCGGCCGCCACCGCCCCCAGCACAGCGGCAAGCCCCACGCCGCCCAGCCCCACCACGGCCACCGTTTGCCCGGCCCGCACCTGCGCCGTGTTCACCACCGCCCCCACCCCCGTGAGCACGGCACAGCCAAACAGTGCGGCCTCGTCGAACGGCAGTCCGGGCTCCAGCTTCACCAGCGAGCGGCGCGATACCACTGCGTACTCCGCAAAGGCCGAACACCCCAGGTGATGATGGATGGGCGCGCCCTGCCCGTCCGCCAACCGGCGCTGGCCCGACAGCAGCGTGCCCGCGCCATTGGCGGCCGCACCCGGCTCGCACAGCGCCGGCCGGCCCTCGCTGCACGGCACACAGTGACCGCAGCTCGGCACGAACACCAGCGCCACAGGGTCGCCGATCGTCAGGTCGTGCACCCCCTCGCCCAGCCCGGCCACATCCCCTGCGGCCTCGTGGCCGAGAGCCATGGGCACCGGGCGCGGCCGATCGCCGTTGATCACCGAGAGGTCCGAGTGGCACAGCCCGGCCGCGCGGATGCGCACCAGCACCTCGTCACGGCCGGGCGGGGCCAGGTCCACGGTTTGGATCGCGAGCGGTCGCGAGTCCTTGTAGGGGTGCGGCAGGCCGACCTGGCGCAACACGGCGGCGCGGACTTTCATGCGGGGTCTCCGGGATTCGATGGCTTTTGGGTATCGCGGCGAAACCGGAGGATCGCACGAGAATCGAAAGACCGGCCGCTATCCCGGTCGGCCGGCCGGCGGGGACTTACTTGCGGGCGACTGCCTCCGGCATTGCAGACGAATGGTGGTGCGAAATCAGCCAGTTGCCGTCCTTCCATTCGTAGACGTACGTGTAGCGTGCCTGCACCGTCTTGCCGTCCTTGAACCGGAAGGTGTACGTGCCGACGTCCTGCGCCACGTTGCAGCCGATCTTGATGGTGCGGCTGTCAATGCTTCCTTGCGGAGCGCTCTTCAGGAACTTGACGAAGTAGTCGCGGATCTCCGCCGGGTTCGTGCGCGGCTGGTTCGACACCGTGGGCAGCAAGATGCCGTCGGCCGCGTAGTTGGCCACGACCTTGTCCGGATCCAGCGTACGCAAGGAGTCGTTCCAGCGATCGAACAGCGCCGCAACCTGCTGTTTGTCCGTGGCCTTGCACTGGGTGGCCGCGACCTGCGCAAAGGCCGGGGCAGACAGGCCAATCGCGATCAAGGTGGCCGCGGAAAGAAGTGGGGTACGAAGCGGGTTCATGAGGAGTTCCATTTCAGATGGTTGAGTGACACCGTGGTTGCGGTGATGCACCGCGCCGCGATGCATGAAGCCATTGTTCGAGGGGCAGATGAACCGGAACCCAGCCTCACGATGAAGAGTGCCTGAGCGCCAGATGAACGCCGGATGAATGAAACCGCAGGGCGGCTCCTGTCCGGCACCGCCTTGAGCGCATGTCGTCGGGTATCCGTCGACGGGGCTGGGTGCTCCCGGGGCCTGCAACGTCAGGCGGAAAGGGTTCCAAGGCCAGGATCCAGCGGCCGGGGCATGCCCGCCGCCATCCGCATGGCCGGTTCGTCGTCGAGGGTACTCACACCGCCGCGCAAGGTCTGGCTCGGCGTTTCGTCGAAGTGCGAGCGGTAGCTGTTCGACAGCGTGGAGCGGTTGGTAATGCCCCAGCGGGCCGCCACCTCGCGCACGCCGCGGCCCCCGGTTTCCTGGCACAGGTCGTCACGGATGTGTTCCATGCGGCGGGTGCGGATGACTTCGGCCGGGGTCATGCCCAGGTGCGCGCGAAAAGCCAGCTGCAAGGCCCGCTCGGTCACGTCCACATGGGCCGCCACCTGGCGCACCGACAGGTTCTCGTCGTTCAGGTGCTCCATGATGTACTGGTAGGCACGCCGGTAGCGCAGCGGCAGGCGCATCTTGGCCGCGTCGCCGGCCGGGATGCGCGTCACGGCGGCCAGGGGCTGGTTTTGCCAGGCCGATTGCGGCAGCTCGAGGAAGCGCGGGGTCTTCCTCTGCCCCCCCTCGTTGCGCAGTGCCAGCACGGCCAGCTGGCTGTGCTGGCGGTACAGGCGCAGCGCATCCAGCGTACGGCCCTGGTGCTGGTGCAGCCGGGCCATGCAGTAGGCCAGTTCCTGCCCGTGGCGGCCGCGCTGGGCCTGCTGCTCGTTGACGGTCAGCGGGGCGATCACCTCGCCGGCCGCGTGCAGGGCATCGCGCCCAATGAACATGTGGGCCGCCTCGATGCGGGTTTCGGTCTCGAAAGCCACCAGGCGGCGCTCGCGCAGCCAGCCCAGGGCCTGGCCCACCTGGGCCGCGGCGCTGACGCTGTTGCCTTCGCGTGACAGCTGCTGCTGCAGGTGCTGCAGGCGTTGCGCTGCAAACGGCAGCAGCGTGGCCAGCGCAGCGGCGGCCGCGCCCAGTTGCTGGTGCAGGATGTCGCACGAGGCCGCGTCGCCCGCGCCCTCGCGGTACACCGCACCCAGCGCATGGTCGTCCAGTGCGTCGATGGAGCGGGCCGCTTGCAGCGCGGCGATCTCCAGGGCCACGGCATCCACCAGGTGGGCCATGCGCCGGTCGGCCACGCCGTCGCTCAGGCGGCGGGCCACGTCGAGGGCCTGCATGGCGGTGCGGCTGTCGCCGCAGCGGTGCATGGCCACGGCCGCGGAGGCCATGGCTTCGATGCGCACGTCGGCCGGGGCCCGGTTGTCGTCGGCCACCGTGCTGAAACATTCCAGCGCACGGCCGGGGCGGTTCAGGCGCAGCAGCAGCATGCCCTGGTCGAGCGCGGCATGCCAGCGCACCATGGGCCGGGAGATGGACTCGTAGATCTTGCGCAGGCGCTGGAACAACTCCTCGGCTTCTTCCTCCTGGCCGCAGGCCAGCATGCAGCGACTCAGCAGTTGACCCAGCACGGCCCGCGCAGCGGGGTCGGCCGCGCAGGAGGCCCAAGAGGCCCGCTCGAAGCGGTCGGCCCCCATGCGCATGGCGCTGGCGATGTCGCCCCTGAGGACGAGTTGCGCCAGGTCCGCGTGGGAGGCAGAGGCACGAACCGCGGTGAGTGTGAGCAAAAGCATGGTCATTCCTTGGGACTGTCTGGGTCAACGAGTGGATTCGACGTGCATGGATTCCCGGGCTGCGCGGTGCCCCCTACTTGCGCGCAGAAGCCTCCGGCATCGCAGACGAATGATGGTGCGCGATCAGCCACTTGCCGTTCTGCCACTCGTAGACATAGGTGTAGCGCGCCTGCACCGTGGTCCCGTCCTTGAACCGGAAGGTGTACGTGCCGACGTCCTGCGCCACGTTGCAGCCGATCTTGATGGTGCGGCTGTCGATGGTCCCTTGCGGCGCGTTCTTGAGGAACTTGACAAAGTAGTCGCGGAGTTCCGCCGGGTTCAAGCGCGGCTTGTCCGACACGGTGGGCAGCAGGACAGCGTCGACCGCGTAGTTGGCCACGACCTTGTCCGGATCCAGCGTGCGCAAGGAGTCGTTCCAGCGATCGAACAGCGCCGCGATCTGCTGGTTGCTGGTGGCCAGGCAGCGGTTGCCCTGGGTCTTGACGGGCGGCTTGCTTTGTGAAACTTGTGCGGAGGCCGGGGCAGACAGGCCGATCGCGATCACGGTGGCTGCGGAAAGGAGCGTGGCGCGAAACAGGTTCATGGGGAGGTCCCTTTCAATGGTTGAGTGACACCGGGTTTGCGGTGCTGCACCGTGTTGCGATGCATGACTCCATTGTTCGAGGGACACATGAACTGGAACTCCAGCCCACGATGAAGGGCGCCTGAGCGCCAGATGAATGCCGGATGAAAGGGAAGTGCGGGGGGATCGGCCGACAGGCCCATCAGCCGGGGAGCCGTCAGCCCTCAGCCCGCATCCGCGTCGAGCCGGTAACCCAGGCCCCGCACCGTCTTGAGCAAGGCCACCGGATGCCCATCGTCGATCTTGGCGCGCAGCCGGCGCACGTAGACATCGACGATGTTGGTGAGCGGGTCCTCGCTGGTGCCCCAGACGTTGGAGAGGATCCGCTCCCTGCTGTACAGGCGCCCTGGTGAACTCATCAGCAGTTCCAGGAACGCCAGTTCCTTGGCCGTCAGCGTGATCGGCTTGCCGGCACGGCTGGCCTGCATGCGCTCCCGGTCCAGCACCAGGTCGGCCACCTGCAGCGTGCTGGCGCGCGGGCGCTGTTCACGGCCGCGGCGCGTCAGCGCATCGATGCGTGCCAGCAACTCCTCGAAGGCAAAAGGTTTCGTGAGGTAATCGTCCGCGCCCAGGCGCAAGCCATTCACCTTGTCCTCGATGCTGCTCATCGCCGTGAGCATCAGCACGGGCACGTGGCAACCTTCAGTGCGCAAGGTCTGGCAGAGCTCCAGGCCGCTGAGGCCGGGCAGCATCAGGTCCAGGATCAGCAGCGAAGGCTCGCCGGCGCGCACGAGTTGCAGCCCCTCCGGCCCGGTGCGGGCCAGTTGCACACCGTAACCTTCGGCCCGCAAGCCGCGCACCAGGAAATCGGCGACCCGCAGGTCGTCTTCAACCACCAGGATGTTCACCAAGCCTCCGTCAAAGCACAGCCGGAGTATCCACGCGCCGGCAGGGCAGCTC
>Ga0307516_10000403_pt1 | contig 56501 bp, 77 predicted proteins | sample 19_EM_MG_FD_203310 | JGI IMG/M metagenome (GOLD analysis project Ga0307516, IMG submission 203310) | Populus trichocarpa ectomycorrhiza microbial communities from riparian zone in the Pacific Northwest, United States - 19_EM | ecosystem: Host-associated > Plants > Roots > Unclassified | place...
TGGGGGTGAGCTCACCGCTTGATTCGCGGGGCACAAAATACAGAAAGAAGTGTTGCTACCAGTTGAGGGGTAGCAAGAAGCATGTCCATTCTAGAGAGGCGAGCGCCGGACACTATATACCAGTGTCTGTGCGCCGCCTGTGACTGTCTACTGTGACTGTCCTATGTAGCCCTATGTTACACTCCCGTAGCACTGTCCGTGTCACCCGAACTCTAGACACCCCGCTGGGCGTAGTGTCCGCGGCGCCCGCAGCGGCCGGAATCCTCCCCCTACAGGAACCTGCGAGCAGCACCCGACTAATAGTAATAATGGTGCTCCACCAGGGAAAAAGCACCCATCCAGTCAGAGTACTACAGGATACAGGCTGCTCGATACCCCTGATAAATTGGGAAATGGCTACTCGACTCCCGATTCCCCTAAGAAAGCACAAGGAACCAAGGATTATCGAGAACTACGAAGGAAAAACGGTGCAAGGCGCCAGCAGCCATTACACCAACACCTTGCCACTACACCACGACTACCACTATTCACAAGAAAGGTTCGAAGTATCCCCCATGGAAGCCGGGATAGACATCTTTCTCCCCTACCGATGGATTAAGGCACACCCTCCCCAGGGGCAGTGGGACCCCACAGCTAAGATTCAACGGCCCGGAATGCCTCCAAAAGTGCACCAAATATGAACAAACCAACTTTTCACTCACGTGGGATGATACCGTAGCTGTTAATTCAGAGGCCAAAATAATTGGGTACATAGCCATGGTACAAACAGAAAGTGAAACTGAGGACCCCCGGGACAACATCCCGGACGAATTCCGAGAAATCCTGGATGTTATGTCCCAAGAAGCTGTGGATGCCTTACCAGAGCATAAGAGTTACGACTGTTGGATCGAACTAAAAGAAGGAGAGAAGGTACCTTGGGCGCCCATCTACCCCCTATTGGAAAACGAACTTGAGACCTTAAGGGAATGGCTCCAGGAAATGCTAGAAACAGGAAAGATTCGCCAATCCACGTCCCAAGCCGGATTGCCAATCCTCTTAGTCGGAAAACCAAACGGGAGAGGGCTCTGACTTTGTGTCGATTATCGAGCTCTGAACTGCATCACCAGCCCCAACCGTTACCTACTCCCACTAATGCAAGAACTGCAGGACAGAGTCCAGGAGGCACCATGGTTCACCAAAATGGACCTAAAAAACAGGTTCAATCTCATCCGCATTCAAGAAGACAACGAATGGAAAACCGCGTTCCGATCCCATTACGGACTGTACGAATTCCAGGTAATGCCATTCGGGTTAACAAACACCCTCTCCACGTTTCAAGATATGATGAACCACATATTCTCCAACATGCTCGACCTAGGAGTAATAGCGTACATGGACGACATACTAATGTACACAAAAACCCAGGCTGAGCACGACGATATCGTCCAAGAAACCCTGAAACAACTCCAAAAAAATGGCCTGGCGGTTGCGGCGGACAAATTCATCTGGAGAGCAACAGAAGTGGAATTTCTAGGCTATGTCCTAAGTAGGGACGGCATCAAAATGGCACAAAACAAGGTCGAGGCAGTGTTGAGTTGGAAAACCCCCAACTCGCTCACAGAGGTGCAAGCATTCCTGGGATTTGCTAACTTCTACCGACGGTTCATTCAAGATTACTCCCGAATAGCAAGGCCGCTCAGGGAATTAACCAAGAAAACGGAGAAATGGGCCTGAAGCAAGGAAGCGGAAGCCGCCTTCAAGGAACTCAAACGAAGATTCACTGCGGCACCTATTCTAGCTCACTTTGACGCCCAGAAACCCGTGGTTATCGAGACAGACATCCCAGACTTTGCCATCGGAGCGGTACTTTTGCAATGAGACGACGAAGGAAGAATGCACCCGGTAGCCTTCCACTCCAGAAAATTCCAGCAAGCGGAGATCAACTATAAAATCCATGACAAAGAATTACTGGCAGTAGTGGATGCCTTCAAACATTGGAGGCGCTATTGCGAGGGAGCCGTCCACCAGATACAAGTACTCTCGGATCACCAAAATCTGGAATACTTTACGACAACCAAGGTACTCAACCGACGGCAGGCACAGTGGGTACAAGAGCTGGTAGGAATCGACTTCCGAATCTACTACCGTCCCGGATCACAGAACGGAAAACCGAACGCATAATCAAGGCGTTCGGAGTATCGCCCAGAAAAGGGGGGGGTAGAAAACCAGCTGATAACGACGGTTTTATGAGAAACACACCTTGCAGAACAACAAACCCGCTCATTTGTCGCTTCGTCAGCGAGACTCGCATCCCTCCCAATAAGGAACTGGAACGCAGAATTTCTACGGAAAGTTAGGAAGGCAGCCCAGGAAGACCAGGCCTACCAAAAGGCCCGGAAAGAGGTGGAACAGGAAGCCCCTGTCCCAGGGGAGCAGGGGACGGACCGAAAGGCCAGGAGCATAATGGAAATCCAGGAAGAGCTGCTCTACCGAAAGGGTTTGCTCTGGGTACTGGAGGAACTCATACAGGGAGTCCTCCAATCCGAACACGACACCAAAGTTGCTGGGCACATGGGGCAGAATAAGACTATTGAGCTCATCTGACGGAACTTCTGGTGGCCAAAAATGAACGAACGCATAATCGACTTCGTCAGAAGCTGCCCGGAATGTCAGCAAAACAAGGCGTCATGGCACCAGCTGTACAGACTAAGCTCACCATTGGAACTACCCTACGCGCCCTGGCAATCAATAGTGATGGACTTTATCATGGAACTCCCCATGTCGGAAGAATGAGACCAGCTATGGGTAATTATCGACCGATTTACCAAAATGGCGCACTTTATACCGCTACAAGAGAAAACCGCCACCGACCTAGCCATAATCTTCGCCAGGGAGGTATGGAAGTACCACGGACTTCCGACGGACATCGTGTCGGATCGAGATTCACGTTTTAATCGGAAATATGGAAGGAATTCCGGAGCCTATTCGGAATCCGTCCTCATATGTCCACTGTGTTCCACCCTCAGACTGACGGACAAATAGAATGGCTTAATCAGACAATTGAAGCCTACCTCCGAGCGTTTGTTGGCAGGGAACAAGACAACTGGGTGTCCCTACTACCTATGGTGGAGTTCGCCTACAACAACTCAGTCACAATTGGTAACGGAGTAATGCCCTTCTATGGGAATTATGGGTTTCACCCAGCAACACTGGACCCACCGAACCCCAAACCACTCAACCCGACCAGCACGGCATATGGACACTGGATGCGGATGGTACACGACGAATCCTGTAGAGGACTAGAAACCGCCAAGGAACGAATGTGCCAGTACACCGATCCGGCACGAAAGGAACCCCCCACGTACCAAATAGGAGATTTGGTAATGCTCAGCGGTCGCAACATCAAAACACGCCTCCCCACAAAGAAACTGGACCACAAAAATCATGGTCCTTTCCAGATCGAGAAACTCGTGTCTCCACTCGCCGTCTGCCTCACGCTACCCCAAAAATGGAAGATCCACAATGTCTTCCACGTCTTGCTACTCGAACCCTATCGAACCAGCGAACACCGAGCACCACCGGACCCCTCCAAAGTACTCCGGAAGACAGGCGACATCGAACAGAGCGAGAAATATGATGTGGAGAAAGTTATGTCTTTGGTCGAGTGTGGCCGAGGAAATAACAAACGAATTCTATACCTGGTTAAATGGCTCGACTATCCAGAACGCAAAGACTGGACGGAAGAACCATTCCACAACTTTTCGGTAGATGGTCTGGAAAAACTCCAGGAGTTTCACCAACGGAACCCAGATGCACTGAGGGACTACTGGCTTACCGAGGGCTAGACCGGTTCCACCGAGGACCTGGCGGTAGCAGGCTGAAGGGGAGGAGGACTTCAACCAGATATCTGACCAATACAAAGATCCACATCTCGGGTACCTACACAAAAGCTGCTGACCGAGTGCCCGACGGAACTTATGAAACAACCGGATGAACTTGACATGCTCCTGTACAGTCATAGGCCTCTAACCCCGAAACGGAACCGGCGCACGAGCAAGCATGATGGTCACGCAATCCTCAAATGGCGCGGTCACTCCTACCTACACTGTAGAGCCCTAGATCAGGCCCAGTCACTTTCAGGACACCGGACGAGCGACGAAAGATACCATGCCTCTGCCGATCCTCTACGACCCCAGATGACCCCAGAACCAGAGTACGGGAAGAAGTCATAGCGAATACGTGACATGATCAAGTTCATCGCGACAGTAAGAGTACACACTGGCTTACTCTGAGGGCCCAGCCATTCTGACGGGTTAAAAGGTCTTCTGAGGGAAGAAGGTTCCTTACATGGTGGCTGTTACATCTGAATATCTTGAGTACGAAGCGGGCGATAGGAGGGGTGTACGCATGGATGACGAAACGCACTCAGAGAGTCTAGGCGGGAGATAAGGTCTGGAGTTTAACTTACAGCCGAGATGGGCATAGGACACATATCTCCGGAGGTGAGGGGAAGATTACCAAAAGAGTGGTGCTGCCAGACTTGGGCTATTCCCCGAAAGATGAGGCCACGTTACCTGCGTACGGTGCACGGAAAAGAGTCTGGTTGTAAGCACCCTGCTCGCCCGCATGAAACCTCATCTCCCCTTATCTACACCCTGCCAGGACCAATGAGTCGTCCACGGGGTCCATACACCTTGGGGGAATCCAAGTCTGAGTCACCAATTCTCACGCCAGCTCCCCTCAGATAAAGAGGTGAGGTTTCTTGCCCCGACAGTGAAAAAAGGGCACAAACATCCTCACCAACACTACCACCAACCGCATGCACAAGATCTAAGATTATTCCGTTGTGAATTATCGAAAGTAGCCTGATTACCTTTGATCTTCTACACACTCCGGTTACGAGACAACCCCAGCGTCACACTATAATCTTCGATCCAAAATCACCCTACATTCACGCATGCCCTCATTCGAGCAAGATCATTTCTTCCTACTCGAATTGGCAACCATCACCAAACCTCAGTCAAGCTACCACCTCGACTACACCTACTCGTCAATCGACCAGGTTGCCGACTTGAATAGCGGGGACGAATTCTTCGACGAAACAATCTATACTGGACACTTTCTGGACCTGTACTGAATCAATAAGACCACCTACTCGGACTTCAACATGCTCCGGCTGGAAGTGCCTCGAGACCTGCTCCAGATTACCGATGGGACCTCGGGCCCCGAACAAGCAGTAGAAATGGCCAACCCCGTGGTCTGGGTCTGAACCATGGTGCGACAACAGCGGCAGGCCGAGAATGACCTAAGGCAACTTACCAAGCTATGCAGCAGCACCATAGATAGAACCGATCAGCGAATGCAGTGAATCGAGGAAGGATATCGGACACTGGTGGAGGGCACCAGGTACGTATATGACCGAGTAAACGCTAACGAAGAAATCACAGAAGCATGGGTATGCAGCGTATTGGCAAACGAAGACAACGCCTACCAAACCCTCGTGCAGAATGTCTGGCAGGCCATTCTCGAGTGAACGGATGAGGACAACCAGTGGCAAATATGCCAAGCCACCCAGCACACTAGGGTAAACGACGCTCTCGCCTTCCTTGCCGAAGCCAACACCGTCCGAAGCCAGCACCTAGCCACCTTCCAAGGTAACATGGAGCTATGGGCAGCAGACTACCAAAGGAAAATGAACAGGGTAGAAGAAGAGTTACGGTGAGCGAGAGATGAAATCTGACGAATAGCAACCCGGATACCACTCCCTGGGTCCCTGCGAACGAGACCCCCATCACCAGACCCTTTACAACTCTGGCACAGTCACGCCAGACCCTCCAGCACCAGTGCTCCCACGGTCCCCTACGCACATCCGCCACTAGCGGACCGCCCAGCACTGCGAAGCCCCATTCGGCTCCCCGTCGCCCCACCCACCAGAAGGCTACGACGACCAACCATCCCTCCCATACCAGCAGAAGAAGCCTCACCCCCACCATGGAAAAACCCGCATGGAACAGGAGCCGGCGGTCTGCCCTCCAGCCCGCCATTGGAACCACCATCTCCACCACTGCCACCAACTCCATCGCCCCCACCGTCACCTCCAAGAAGATTGCGACCAACGCTTACTCCGGGAGAGCTGGTGCATCTAGTCACAGAAGGAGTGGCGAGGGCCCAACAATACGCTGAACCCCGGGCTGAATGCATGCGTATATCATGCTTAAAAATGGAAAACCCGGAAAAATTCGACAGGAAAAGTCCAAAGGCTTTTAACCAATGGTTGGAATCAGTTACCATGTACCTACGGTTCTACCCGGAGACCATCGACCGACAAAAAATCGCCTGGGTCGGGACACTCTTGATGGACATGGCGCTGGTCTGGCACCTACCCCGACACCGTGAGCTAAGGGATAACGACACCTGGGTCACCTATTCCATGGCCATCAGGCCGGAATACCGAAATGAACGCGAAGCAGCAGATGCGCAGCTGAAACTCGGGCAGCTCCGCTATCAAGGGTCCATCCGCACCTACCTAATGGAGTTTCGAGCACTCAACCTCTTCACCCGAGCTACAGGAGAAGCCCTAAAAGAAAAAATCGACCTGACAATGATGTCGGAAATCCTCAAGATGTGCTTCGCCCACTACCTTGGGGAATTTGAAGACAATGAGGAATTCCTACAAGCTACATACCAGGCAGGGATACAAGTGGAAAGACTGAAGACCCTCGAAAAAGCCCAAGAGGCGCTAAAAGGCGCACCACCAAGAGATGACAGGAAAAAGGACGGTCAGGGAGCGAAAGGACCTGACAACGCCTGAAAGGGCAAGGTAACAAAGGACTTCCCATGGGAAAAACCGGAACGACAACTGGAGACAACCCGGGCCTGATGGGGAGGCAAGAACCACTGGGCTTCAAAGGAAGAAGCCTTGAAAGTAGTCTCCGCTAAAGAACAAGAAGAGTACAGCCAAAGCCACGACGACTGCTGGAGATGCGGCCGAACTGGACACCGGACGTATGAGTGTTTTCCGTTCAACACTCGGAAAGGGACCCAACTACCAACAGCACCGTGGAAAGTGGCAGCTGTCAGGCAAAAAAGACAACGAGAAGACAAAGAAGATAACCCTCCCGCTAAACAGCAAAAGGTAGCAGCAGTGGAAACCATGGATACCAAGGCTGTGGCACCACTGTGGGAAGACTCGGATTCGGATTTTTAGGGGGCCAAGGTATGCCGCAGCCCGAGGGCCCTATAACAATATGTGGACAGTTCAAGAAATGGAAACACGAGGAGTCAAGTGCTGGAACCTCGCACAAAAAACTCAAGACACCCACAAGCAGCAACCAACCAATTATAACAATGGTGATATACCAAGGCAAAGGAAGGCATCTGATCCGAGCACTATAAGACACCGGCTGCTCGATAGCGCTAATCGACAAACAAACGGTGGAGAAACTAGGCATCGAGCAACGCAAACATCAATGGCCTCAGGCCATCGAAAATTATACGGACAAGATAGTTCCTGAAGCTGGGCAATTCTAGATGAAGCCGTTATGACTGCAACATCGAAGGCATTACTCGTGGGAAAAATTTGAAATATCTCCAATGGACCTGGAAATCGACGTTTTTCTCCCCTTCAGTTGGATCTCCAACCATCTGCCCCAGGGCGCGTAGACCGACAAAGAAATCCGGTTCAACAGCCCAGGATGTCTGGAGAGTTGCACCAAAAACGAAACGGACCCATTCTCCCTTTCTTGGAACGACTCGGTAGCCCATGATCCAATGGCCCGTGTTATAGGACACGCTTCAGTGATATCCGAGGCGGACCCACTCGATAAAGTGCCTATGGAATTCTGCCAGTACCTGGGGATAATGAAGACAGAAGCAGTGGATGCCTTGCCAGCGCACCGGCCCTACTACTGCAAAATCGACCTTCAGGAAGGAAGCACGCCACCATGGGGACCCATATACCCGCTCTCAGAAGAAGAGCTTCAAGCGCTCCGAGACTGGTTAAAAGAAATGGAGCGATCAGGAAAGATCAAACGCTCCACTTCGTCGGCCAGGTCTGCAATCCTATTCGTGCCAGAGCCCCATGGAAGTGGGCTCCGTTTATGCGTCGACTATCGGGCACTAAACTGTATAACGATCCCCAACCGGAACCCACTACCGCTGATGCAGGAACTACAAGACCGAGTGCAGGGAGCTCAGTGGTTCACCAAAATGGACCTAAAAAATAGATTCCACCTCGTCCGCATGAGGGCAGGAAATGAATGGAAAACAGCATTCAGAACCCGCTATGGACTATTCGAATTCCAGGTAATACCATTTGGGTTGACCAATGCCCCGTCTACCTTTCAAGACATGATGAACCATGTGTTCTCAGATATGTTGGATGTCGGGGTACTGGCCTATCTGGACAACATACTAGTCTACGCCGACACCGAAGAAAGCTACGACCGCACCATCAAGGAGGTTCTCAAGAGACTACAAACCAACGGTCTGGCAATCTCCCCAGAAAAATGCATCTGGAAAGCTAAGGAAGTTGAGTTCCTGGGATACATCATTGGGAGAGAGGGGATAAAAATGTCCGGAGAAAAAGTAGAAGCCGTACTAGGATGGAGGACCCCAGGATCATTGACGGAGGTCCAATCCTTCCTAGGCTTCGCTAACTTCTACCGACGATTGATCCGGGACTATACCCAAGTGGCAAGGCCCCTCATGGAACTAACCAAAAAGGAAAAAGGAAAAGAATGGGTTTGGAACACGGAAGCGGAAACCGCCTTCAGAGAACTCAAGCAACGCTTTACTACAGCACCAATCCTGGCTCACTTCAACCCAATGAGACCAGTCCTTATTGAAACGGATGCATCGGACTTCGCACTAGGGGCTATTCTGTCGCAACAAGATGAAGAAGGGCGCCTACATCCAGTAGCCTTCCACTCTAGGAAATTTCAACCCGCGGAAATCAACTATGAAATCTACAACAAGGAACTTCTTGCGGTGGTAGACGCCTTCAAACACTGGAGGCGATATTGTCAAGGAGCGACCCACCAGATTCAGGTTTTCTCGGATCATCACAACCTGGAATACTTTACTACAACCAAAATACTGAACCGACGACAAGCACGATGGGCACAAGAGCTGGTCAGCATCGACTTCAAAATCTTCTACCGGCCAGGAACCCAAAATAGCAAACCAAACGCATTGTCCAGGCGTTCGGAGTACCGCCCTGAAAAAGGGGGGGTAGAAAACCAGCCGATAACGACGGTTTTAGGAAAAAACTACCTCGAAGAACGTCTATCCCACTTATTCATAGGCTCCTCAGCAAGACTGGCATTGCTCCCAGTAAGGAAATGGTCAAAGGAGTTCCTGGAGAAAGTCAGGAGCGAAGGAAACAAGGATGAGGTATACGAAAAAGGAAAAAAAGAGGCAGCGGCAGAAGGACGGACGCCAGAAAACCAATAAATCGAAGAGAAAGACAGCCTACTATATCGGAAGAACCTGCTATGGGCTCCGGCAGGAACGGTACTGCAAATTCTGGAATTGGAACACGACACAAAAATCGCCAGTCACATGGGACAGGATAAAACCATCGAATTAATCCGACGAAACTTCTGGTGGCGAAAGATGAATGAACGAATAATCGACTTTGTCAAAAGCTGACCGGAATGCCAGCAGGATAAGGCATCGCAGCATCAACTCTACGGCCTGTCATCACTGCTGTAACTTCCGTACGCACCATGGCAATTGATAGCGATGGACTACATCGTGGAACACCTACTATCGGAAGGATGCGATCAGCTTTGGGTAATTATTGACCAGTTCACCAAAATGGTGCACTTCATCCCACTCCGAGAAAAAACCGCGCCGGATCTAGCAATCATTTTCGCCTGGGAAGTATGGAAATACGATGGCCTTCCCACTGATATTGTATCGGGTAGGGACTCCATCTTCACGTCTGAAGTGTGAAAAGAATTCCTGCGGCACTTGGGCATCCGACCACGAATGTCAACAGCGTTCCACCTGCAAACGGACGGACAAATGGAGCAACTCAATCAGAATATAGAAACCTACCTCCAGGCATTCGTCAGCAAAGAACAAAATGATTGGGTGCACCTGCTACCAATGGCCAAGTTTGCCTACAACAATTCAGTCACGACGGGTAACGGTATGTCACCGTTTTACGCTAACTATAGCTTCCACCCCGTGGCTATGGGCCCAGCGTCAACGGAACCGCTCAATCCAGCCAGCAGAGTTTATGCCCACTGGATGCACGCCGTGCATGATGAGTCCCGGGAAGGACTGAAACAGGCACAGGAGCGAATCCGTCGATACACCGACCCGGCTAGAAAGGAACCCCCAGCGTACCAAGTAGGAGACAGGCTGGTAATGCTCAGTGGCCGGAATATCAAAACGCGCCGACCATCAAAAAAGCTGGACCACAAAAATCATGGTCCCTTCCAGATCAAGAAAATCGTCTCCCCGCTCGCCGTCCGCGAGGCTCACGCTACCTCGAAAATGGAAAATCCACAACATTTTCCATGTCTCGCTGCTGAAACCCTATCAAACCAGCGAACACCGTGCTGCTCGGGACACGTCCAAAGTGTTGCGAGAAGCTGACAACATTGAGCAGAGCAAGGAATACGATGTCGAAGAAGTTATGTCCTCGGTTAAGCGCGGCCGGGGAAATAACCTGCGAATCTTATACCTTCTCAAATGGCTCGACTACCCAGAACGCAAGGACTGGATGGAAGAACCACTCGACAACTTTTCAGTAGGTGGTCTGGAGAAGCTCCGGGAGTTTCACCGACAAAACCCAGACACGCTGAGGGACTACCTGCTCAGCGAGGGCTAGATCAGGATCACCGAGGACCTGACAGTAGGTGGGCTGAAGAGGTGGAGGACTTCAGTCCCAACGCATCAGAATCAACACAAAGATCCACTTCACGGGAACTACGGAAAGCTGCCGACCAGGCACCCAGTAGGGACTCCCGAAACGGCGGACGTTGAGAGTTAAGAAAACAATTCAGAACAGACGTATCGACCTCTAGGCGAACGGGCTCAGACCGGCGGAACCGGTGTGAATGGCGACATAAGCGGTGCAAGCCAGTCCACAATAGCACGGTTACTGCTCCAACACACTAGTCTCCACCCAGTAGGACGAGGGTGCGGTCACTGTCGAGTATACCAGTTTCTAGCACGAAGGACACCATGCCTCTCCTGATTCCCTGTTGCCATTCACCACCCCGGAACCCCACCGACTCCGCCAACGCCTTGACGCAGCACGGTGGCGAGTACGACTCAATATGACATGACTGTTGGAGTATGCATCGGCATACTCTGAGGGCCCAGTCATTCCGACAGATTACCGGCACGCCGGGTCCGGTGACTGAGAAGGCTGTAGGGGCGGAGGACTACAGTCACGGTAACACTATTATACGTTACCACAGCAAACAAACCGCACAAAAGAGATGGGCTACGAAGATGAGAAAATGATAGCGCTCGGGACAAGGCTAAGGGAAAAGGGAGGTAGTGTTAGACCTGAATATCTCAAGTACGAAGTAGGCTAGAGGAGGGGTGTACGTACGGATGACAAAACGCACTCAGAGAGTCTAGGAGGGAGATAAGGTCTCAAATTTAGCTTACGGCCGAGACGGGCATAGGACACATATCTCTGGAGGTGAGGGGAAGATTTGCAAAAGAGCAGTGCTGCCGGACTTAGGCCGATTCCCCGAAAGATAAGGCCACGTCACCCGCGAACTGTGCACAGAAAAGAGTCTGGTTGTAAGCACCCTGCTCGCCCGCATGAAACCTCATCTCCCCTTATCTACACCCTGCCAGGACCAATGAGTCGTCCATGGGGTCCACGCACCTTGTGGGAATCCAAGTGCGAGTCACCATTTCTCATGCAAGCTCCGCTCAGATAAAAAGGTGAGGTTTTTCACCCCGACAGTGAAAAAAGGGCACGAACATCCTCACCAACACTACCAGCGACCGTACACACAAGATCTAAGATTATTCCGTTGTGAATTATCGAAAGTAGTCTGATTACCTTTGATCTTCTGCACACTCCGGTTACGAGACAACCCCAGTGTCACAGTAGCTGGGAGGGCTACAGGGGAGGAGGACTGCAGTCACAGCAACACAACCAAACGTACGTTATACCTACTTCAGCGATGCACATAGGAAAAGAAGGCGGGCTATTTAGGTAAGGAATTCAGCTTCGGGACGAAGCTAGAAGAGGAGGAGGTAGTGTTATACTTGAGGAATATCACGAGCAAAGTACATACCCTTAGAGAGGTACGTACTGAGGAGACGATACGTATGGGTCGCTAGCTATTCTTAGAGGACAGGTCTTAGAGAGTCTAGGCGGGAGATAAGACGGAGTTAATGGTTACGGCCGAGGACCGGCCATAAGGATTAACTCCGGAGAGAGGGGCCGTGGCAAACCGGGGGCGTGAGAGGAAGGAAGTTAGGACAGGACCCCTAGGGGCTCAGTCGAGACCCTTCAGAGGGCTTGTTTGTCATAACAACCGAACTCCAGACACTGCCGGGCTGCAGAAAAGAACTCAGTCCAGAAACTGAGGGAATTCTGCAGTGCCAACTGGACCCCTGGATCTCGCCTTATCACAAGCACCGACCAGGACGAATAAGAGCCTTAGATGATCCCACGCACAGGCGGGGTTCACCGTCCTCGGAAGAATAGTTAGCCCGAGTCACCAGATCTTACCACGCCTCACGCCTACATAAAAACCCTTGCTTGCCGGGTGAGAGAGGAACGCAAGACCGAACACTACCAATGAAACCCACATACAAGATCTAGGATTATTCCATTGTGAATTATCGAAAGTAGCCTGATTACCTTTTCATTCTCTGAACACTCCGGTTACCTGATGACCTCAGGGTCGCAACAACCTGGTAAAAGAGGTCCTGAAAAGATTGCAGGAAAACGGACTGGCAATCTCCCCAGCGAAATGCATCTGGAAAACGTAGGAAGTGGAATTCCTGGATTACATGATTGGACGGAGCAGGATCAAGATGTCGAAAGAGAAAGTGGACGTGGTAGTAAGCTGGAAAACACAGGAATCATTAACGGAAGTCCAATCCTTCTTGAGTTTCACCAACTTCTACCAATGCTTCATCCAAGACTACTCCCAGGTGGCCAGACCACTCACGGAGCGGACCAAGAAGGAAGCAGGAAAGGATTGGTGGTGGAACCCAGAAGTGGATGCAGCATTTCAAGAACTGCAAAAACGGTTCACCATGGCACCAGTCCTAGCTCACTTTGATCTGACAAAACCAGTCATTATGGAAACCATCACCTCTGACTTTGCAATAGGGGCCATTCTGTCACAACAAGATGAAGATAACCGACTGCACCCGGTGACATTCCACTCAAGGAAATTCCAGCCAGTAGAGATCAAAAACGAAATCCACGACTAGGAACTATTAGCCATCGTCGATACATTTAAGCACTGGTGGCACTACTGCAAAGCAGCAACCCACCAAGTCCAGGTATTTTCGGACCACCAAAACTTGGAATACATTATGATGACTAAGGTGTTAAACCGACGACAATTAGCATACTCCTTCATCTGCTCCTTGGCCAGACTAACATCTCTCCCAACAAGGAAATGGTCAGAAGACTTCCGAGCAAGAATCAGGAAAGACACAGAAAGAGATGATGAGTATCAGCAAGCATGGAAGCAGGTAGAAGAAACGCCAGAAGAATGAGGAACCATTGAAATCCAGGTCAGGTTACTACTAAGAAAGAGAAAACTATGGATCCTGAGGCTGACAACCCAGCCAATCATTGAATCAGAACACGACACAAAGGTGGCGGGACAGATAGATCAGAACAAAACCATCGAACTCATTCAATGGAACTTTTGGTGGCCAAAGATGAACAACTGAATCATCAACTTTGTGGGAAGTTGCCCAAAGTGTCAACAGAACAAAATTTCCCACCACCAACCCTACGGGCTGTTTTCCCCACTAGAACTGCCATATGTACCATGGTAATCGATAGCAATGGACTTTATCATGGTGCTACCACGGTCGGAGGGATACGGTCAACTTTGGGTAGTCATCGACCGATTCACCAAAATGGCACACTTCATCCTGCTGGAAAAAGAAAAGAAAACGGCGGCCGATTTGGTGGTCAGGTTTGCACGGGAAATATGAAAACACCATAGTCTACCCACTGATATTGTGTCAGACTGAGACTTGCTGTTCACATCAGACATATGGAAAGAATTCCTACAACTCTCTGAAATATGGCCCAGAATGTCAACCGCCTTCCACCCACAAACAGATAGACAAATGGAGTGCCTCAACCAGATGATTGAAGCCTGCCTCTGAGCGTTTATCGGGTGGGAACAGGACGACTGAGTGTCCCTGCTTCCAATGGCCGAATATACCTACAACTATTCAACTACAATGGGAAATGGAATGTGGCCATTCTATGCGAATTATGGTTTCCATTCAAAAACAGTCAACCCTCCCGATGACACGACCGAGTCAGTGAACCCAGCCAGCAAAACGTATGCACACTGGATGCAGGCCATACATGGTGAATCACGGAAGGGACTGGAAGCAGCACAGGAACAAATACATAGAAACTTTGACCCCAACCGAAAGGAACCCCCAGCGTATCAAGTAGGAGACTTGGTTATGCTTAATGGACACAACATCAAAACGTGTGGACCCTCGAGGAAGTTGGATCACAAGAATCATGGTCCCTTCCAGATCGAGAAAATTGTGTCCCCCTTGGCGGTCCATCTCACTCTGCCCCGAAATTGAAGTCCACAATATTTTCCATATCTTGCTACTCAAACCCTACAGAACCAGTGAACACCAAGCACCCCCAGACCCTTCGAAGGTACTCCAAGAAGCGGACGACATTGAACAGTCAGAGAAATACAATGTCAAAGAAGTCATATCGTCAGTTGAACGTGGCTGAGAAACCAACAAGCGAATACTCTTCCTCATCAAATGGCTCGACTATCCAGAACGACAAGACTGGACGGAAGAACCATTTGATAACTTCTCGATAGACGGTCTGCATAAACTCCGATAGTTTCACCAATGGAATCCAGGTGTATCAAAGGACTACTGACTCTCGTAATAAAGAACCAGCAGATCAGGCTGGTCTGTAGGTGCACCCCGCTCCCAACAGCACGGTCACTCCTAGGTAAGCCCCGAAAGGAAGGGCCTCTATCCGGATACCGGTTACCAGTATGAAGAGCACTATCAGCTCTCCCCGCAAAAGGAAAGCTCGAAATGACCCCGGAACCGAAGTCTGAGACAAGGCGATGTCAGAAACAAAGGAACCGGAGAGCGTCTACAAAGAACGACACCTCTGGCCAACACACATTTGAGCGTATAGGACCTCGCCGCTTCCAGAATCTTGGCCAATGGGTGGCAGAACAGCGAAGTAAGAGATGACAGCCTCGAAGGCGCAGCCACTTCTTGACACACTTTGCGGCCTGTAGGGCTTAATCAGATGGGTCACTATCTGGAAGCCAGTTCAGCCCAGGTCCTACCTGTTGTCTGCAGCTGCTCCCAAAAGCACTGGATTTCAAAATGGGGCACTACACTGCGACTGAGTGAAACACCAACAGCACTAATACCCATCGGCCTATTCTGAGGGCCCAGTCATTCTGACAGATACAAGATCTTCTGAGAAGAAAACTATTCGGTGACTGGGAGAGATGCAGGGGAGGAGGACTGCAATCAGTGATACCGACCAATCTGATTCAAATAACAAACAAATCCCGCGATGTGCGAAAGAAAGAGACGGGCTACTTAGATACAAAGAATTAGCGCTCGGGACGAGGCTAAGGGGGAGGGGAGGTAGTGTAACACTTGAACAAAGATATCGAAGATTTGAAAGCTAGGAGGAAAGGTACGAAGGACTAAGGATGTCTGGGAATGGATCAGAGAGACTAGATGGAAGATAAGGAATGGAGTTTAGCTTACGGCCGAGAATGGCTGTAAGAGATTAAACTCCAGGGATGAGGGGTTGATAGCAGACGAGCGGAACTAAACAGACTGAGGTCAAATCTCCTCAAAGATTGAGGAAAGAGACCATGTCACCTGAGAGAGGTATATGGAAAGAGTCTGGGTCCAGGAACTCCACTCAAGCTGTAGGAAACCTCATCTTCCTTATCAACACCCCAGCTAGGACCAATGAATTGCCCACGAGGTCAAAAACGGCCTTGGAGGAATCCAAGTCCGAGTCACCAATTCTCACGCTGGTCTTCTCTAGATAAGAAGAGGTTCACCCGCCACAAAAAAGAGGGAGAACCAGCACGAACACCACCACTGAACCCACACACAAGATTTAAGATTATTACATTGTGAACTATTGAAAGTAGCCTGATTACCTTTGATTTTACCCACACTCTGGTTGCAAGACAACTCCACTGTCATAGCGGTAGGGTGGAGGTACTGTAGGTTCTTTCTCGGTGAATACTTCAAGAAATTCATGATATTCTCGTGGAATGGCTGAATTGGTACAGGGTCTGGGGGTTTCTTTAATCTAGTTGATCACTATTTGGCATATTTCCTATAGGTCTGTTTCGCTGATCATCCAGTTTTTCTCTTCTGGTGTTTTCTTGTAGTATTGCTTGGTGGCCTTTTCTTCGAGTACCGCGTTGGCTCTTGGCGAGCTAGGTAGCATTTTTCAGTGCAGTGGTCCAAGTGGAATTTCACGGTATGGTCTTTCGATCCTATCACTGGGTCATGAAGCTCATCTGGAAAAAAAACCAAACTTTTTTTTCTATTTTTGCCTGAAACCTCGAGAAAAGTGGTTGAAAGTGGATGTCTCAGACTCAAAAAAGCAATATACCTCTATTTTTTTTCCTGATGCTTGAGCCAGGGGAGTTCTAGGATGATCAGGGCATTCCCGATTGTGATACAGTGTAGCTGGATATCTTCCTCGTGGTTGTTGATGGTTGAATGGATTTGTGCATTGTGTGTAACTGGCCTGCCTATAACCTCTCTTCCATCGACTGTTACCACTCGTCTTGGGGTTATTTTCTGTTGCACTGGGATTCTGCTGGCCTCAGTGTAGGCCTTGTCTACGAAGTTTTCGGATGCTCCACTGTCCACCAGGGCTGTTGTAGCACATTCCTTGCTGTCACTTTCTTGGATACTTATGTTGATCATTGTTTTTTCTTTACAATCATATCAAGTTGTCCGGATCCTGTAGGGTGGTTCTTCTTCTTTCGCACTGACTTCTCCCTCAGGCAACTGTTGCTAAGGTCTATTCCCAAGGGCCATTGTTTCCCAACAGTTCTTCCTTTGAGTTTTCTTCTTCAAAAGTCATTTCTGCAGCTTGGTATGACCTTTTCCATGGAACCCGTGCCTTCTTTGGCTGGGAGCATTCCCTCACCAAATGTCCTTTCTTTCTACAGTTGTAACACCTATCAGTGTTTGTTCGTCGGGTTAATCAGTTCTGGGGTCTCTATGTCAACTTGAATCGTTGAGTGGCATCGAGGTCCATTGGGTCTCCTGGGGGTATTGGTGTGGGGTTCTTTGTGGGAACGTGGAATCGTACTTTGGGGTTGGTAGCAGCTCATTGGTTAATCACCCCAAGGGTGGTTGCATAGACAACTATCTGTTTTGATGGCTGTAGTGGCATAATCTACTAGGACTGTGGCCAGTGTTTTGCTCATGACCAGGTGTAATTTTACATCGGGGTGTAGTGTATCTCGGAATCGTACGATGCACACATTGTCCGCATATGGGAGGTCTGCTTTGATTCCCTGGAATTCGACCCAGTATGCTGCCACGGTTCGATTCCCTTGCTGGATTTTTTGGAATTTCTCGAATGCTATCTCCTCTGCATCTACCTGACCAAAAGCATGCTTCATGTTTGTTTTCAGTTCTTTCGATGTTAAGTCGATTCCTCCTTCCTGGTTTACGATGGTTTCTATCCATTTCCATACTACTCCTCGGAGTAGGAATGATGCATATCCTGTCTTTTTCTCATCGTCGTCAAATCAGTTTCCTTTTGTCTGGAATTTTAGCTCGTACTGGGCCAAGAATGTTTTGAACTTTGTTTTTTCTCCCTCGAAGGACTCTGGATCTCGGAGTTTCAGGTAACTGTTTTGCAGTGGTCTGCTACGTGCTGCTAAGAGAGTTTGCAGCATTTCCGCTGCCAACAGGTGGGGTCTGCTTCCTCCCGTACCTGATCCTTTCGCCATTCTTCGGGGTTGTTCTGGTGACTCAGGTGTCTGCCGTCTCGATTGTAGTTCCAGTGTCACCATCAGGGAAAAAAAAAAAGTGTTGCAACGCAATGTCGCGTTAGCAATGTTGGGAGTGTTGAAACATTTTGCAGAAAGCAATTTACCGTTAAAACACATTCAACGCAACATTGTAGTTTGTACGCAAAATCTCCATTTAAACGTTATATGTTGCGTGTCATCCACTATCCATGCAAAGTACCGTTGCAACTTCCATTCGAATGCTATGTTTCGCATGGCATCTACTACCCAGGCAAAGTACCTTCGCAACTTCCGTTTGCACGATACGTCTGGCATGGCGTCCCTATTCACGCAAAGTATCTTTGCAAATTCTGTTCGGACAATACCTCTAGTGCAGTATCGACTATCCATACGGAGTACATTCGCAACTTCCTTTCGAACGCTATGTCTGGCATGGGATCTACTATTCATGCAAAGTAAGTTTGTTACTTCCATCGGAATGTAGGGAGAAAAACTAATCTCATCTCCATGTGGCAGATCTGTTCGAACGCTATATCTGGCATGGTATCTACTATCCATGCAAAGTAATTTTGCAACTTCCTTTCCCACAATACCTCTGGCACGGCGTCTACTATCCACGTGCAGTACATACGCAGCCATCGTTCGAACGCCACCTCTGGCGGGAGGTCTACTATGCATACAAAATAAGTATGTTACTTCCGCCAGAACGTCAAAAAGAGAGGGTAATATCTTTTCTATGCAGCAGTTCCGTTGGAATGCTACCTCCGGCGGGACGTCTACTATCCACGCCAAGTACTATCGCAACTTCCGTTCGGATGCTACATCTGGCATGGCATCTACTATCCATGCAGAGTAAGTTTGTTACTTCTGTCGGAACGTAGAAAAGAGAAATTTATATCATCTCCACACAGCAGGTCTGTTCGAACGCTACATCTAACATGGCGTCTACAATCCATGCAGAGAATCCGCTCAAACGCTAGATCTCGCAAGATGTCAACTGTCCAAGCAGTGTATCCATTCAGTCGCTATGTCTGGCAAGGCGACTGCTATCAACGTAAGGTATCCATTAGAACGCTACATCTGGCGAGGTATCAACTACCTATGGAGAGCACCCTTGCAACCTGCGTTCAAACACTACATCTTGTTGGAAATGCTTCTCGACCACTTCGGCGTGGCGCGCCGACGGGAGCAACATCGATGGGAGTGACACCAACAGGAGCGAGGTCATCAGGAGCTATGGCAATGGCAGGGGACCCTGGTCACGGCAGCTTGGCATTCCTCCATAGCAGCGTCTTTCACTTTCTTTCTTCTTTACTCTTACATACTTTGACATAGCTATAGAAAAAGACTAAATGTACCTATCTGAGCCATTCCATCAAACTTCAACGATCAAATCATCTCGTTCTGTTTCTCTCTCTTTTCTTTCTCTCTCTCTGTGTACTCGTGAAGACTCTGAAAAGGAGAACAGTGATCGGGCAATCTTCAATAGGTTATGAGCCCAGAGCTGTAACCGCTCCACATACGATCAAACTCTCGCACGATAAATAGCTCCTCAGGAGCCAGTGGTAAACACTGGGGCCGGCGATTTCGAGGCCCTTCTCTCTATAAGAATTTGCAACTAGCGACGACCGATTCCCCACTCTCCATATCTCCCGATGCATATCTACAACGGTCGTCATCATGAGTGAAGAATCGTTCAAACACCGACTGGGCAACATCCACCTCCTCGATCGTACCAACTATGCAGTCTGGAAGGAAGACTGTATGAAGGTCCTACAGGGAATAATGGCTTGGGACTTCGTGATGGAGAAGGAAGAAGAACCGGAAGATCTGAGAAGACCCAACGACTTCACCAGAAACACTGTTCTGGCATGGAAGGTGTATAAGGACTACAAGCAAGGGAAACTGCTGGCCTTGGCCATCATCTACGGTTCCTGTACCAATGCAGTCAAGGTGCACATCAAAGGTATGGATGATCCCATTCAGGCGTAGAAAGAACTCGAGGCATGCAGAAACACAGCCAACTCCTCCGTCGGAAGAATGTCACTCTTTCGGAAATTCAGCACTCTTCGTCCTACTCATGGACAGCCGCTCAATGCCTACTTCGCCGAACTGCTTGACATCACCACTGAGCTCGCTGGCTCCAAAGAAGCAGTCTCCCACTTGGTCCTCAAGAATCACACCTACACGACTCTTCCTACTGCCTATGCAGTCACGATCGAGATCCTTCAATCTCGCAAAAGAGTTACGATTCAAGAGGTGATGGATACACTCAACGAATGCGAGACGAATCGATCGATGACAACCAAACCTGATGCAGTCTCCGAGGCACTCTACACCCAACAAGGAGGAAGAGGAGGACGAGGTAGCTATCAGGGACGATACCAGGGGAATGAGCGCTCTCCGAGGGGGTGGTGTGATTGGTGTAAAACCGGCACCCACACTATCGCCAATTGCTGGAGCAAGAAGAAGAAAGGAGCGGGAGACCAGAATGACTGCTACTATTGCGGAGAAGAAGGACATGTGAAAAATGACTGCCCTGCTAGAAGAGAAGGACAGGCCGTACGAAACAGCAAAGGAAATGGACGTGACGGACGCGACGGATGTGAAGGAAACGGACGTGACGTACGCGAAGGAAACGGACGTGATGGACACGAAGAAAACAGACGTGACGGACGCGAAGGAAGCGGACGTGACGGACGTGAAGGAAACGGATGTGACGGACGCGACGGACGCGAAGGAAACAGACGCACTCACAATACCTCTGGTAACCAGCAATGACTTGCGGGGGCTACCTCCCTCAGCTCAGAGGTAATGGTGACGTCATATCGATCGGCAATAACAACAAGGACCTGGGTAATCAATTCTGGAGCATCTCACAATTATGGCAACAATCTTCGAGATTTCCTGAAGAACTCAGTTAAGGAAACGAATATGATCATCAAGTTGGGAGATGATCATCAAGTACAAGCAAAGAAGAAAGGAACTGTACGTCTGGGAGGAGTGGATATTGAGGCATTCTTCGTTCCTGAATTCCGAATATCTCTCCTGTCAGTAGGACAGCTCGACTCACATGGATACACAACAACATTCCGATCAGAGATATGCTCGATTGCCAATGCAAAAGGACAAAAAGTTCTCGGCGCCAACCTTGAAGACGGCCTATACATACTATCAACGGATGGATCAGCACACATCTCCAAAATAAAGATGCTGCGAACAGGTTCAGATTGCCACTCAATAAACATGTGGCATCGACATCTCACGTACCTTAATCATCAAGACTTGAGACGACTACTGGAATCCTCAGGAGAATTCATTATAGATCCATTGAAGTCTTCAGTCAAGTACATTACTGATTCTCTGAATGTGCAGCCAGTCGTAGATCCGAACGACGAGCCGTTTGCGAATACGGATATCGAGCTAATCGCGGATCCTATGGACGTCGAGCCAATAACAGATTGTATGGACATGAGTCCTTGCTGGGAAACACCTGGATTGTGTCGGACATGCGTTCATGCAAAGCAACAACAACATATTGTACGCACTAAGGCATCTTTGTCCTCAACGCCGTTTGCGCTTGTGCACTCAGATCTCTGCAGGCCTATGAAGCACAGTATCAGAGGCGCCCAATATTACATCATCTATATTGATGACTGTACAAGATACACTAAGGTGTACTTTCTGATCACAAAAACTGTGGAAGAAATATCAGCCAAGTTTCAACATTATCAATCCTGGGTAGAAACACAGGGATTCCACATCAAACGTTTCCGAAGTGACAATGGATCCAGAGAATACAACAACTCAATATTCCTAGGTTTACTGGGAGAAAAAGGAATTACGTTTGAACCCTCCCCCCTGTACACCCAACACAAGAATGGAACAGCCGAGTGAATGATCTGGACACTGAATGCCAAAGCGCGAAGTATGATGTTGGATGCAAACGTGCCGACAATATTTTGGCCAGAAGCCATCAGGACAGCATGCTACCTGCATCGAAGGTCACCTACATCGAGTGTGACGGACAACCAGTCACTACATGAAGCATTGTACGGCACCATTCTGAAAATCAGACACTTAAGACGATTCGGATGTCGAGCATACAAACACATCCCACGCACTCAAAGAACGGTGAAGAAATTCGGAAACCGTTCCAGTATGTGCATAATGCTGGGATGCATCCATAATACTACAAAAATCTGGAGAATATGGGATTTCAAATTGGGAAGAACCAGGCGAGCAGTGGAATGCTCAAGTGTGATGTTTGCTGAAGAAGAAAATGCACACACAGAAGAGCAGACGGAAGCCATTGAGTTTCCGGACACCACCGATGAAGCGCATACCGAAGAAGCGCAGACCGATGAAGCACAGACTGACGGAGCGCAGGACGAGACCCATGAAATGAATGACGCACATGGTCTAGAGAATACCAGTAAGTAACAAATATCCGATTTCTTTCATTATGCAGTGAAATCGCTCTGTGAGCGGCTGGACAATATCTGTTATACCTGAAGGAATTCAGCGAATGCTGGGCAGATGACTGCTGAATTCAGCGAATATGCTGGGCAGATACCTGCTGAATTCAGCGTATGCTGGGCAGAACACTGCTGAATTCAGCGAATGCTGGGCAGTGTACCTAATTCAACGAATATGCTGGGCAGAAGAAGTCGAGAATATCTCGCAAAAGCGATAACTGGTGACTTGTATGCTGAATTCAGTGAATATGCTGGGCATTACCTGCTGAATTCAGCGAATGCTGGGCAGATGCCTGCTGAAATCAGCAAATGCTGAGCAGAAGAGGTCAAGAAATATCTCACGGAAAAGCGAGAGCTGGTGACGTGGATTCCATATGATTGAGAACAAGACTGATTGAAATGGTGGACAAGAATGACTATGTCTCTACCCGGACACATAGCAAGGCACACCTTGAAACCAATAAAGCGATTATGAGCAAGGCTCATGAAGAAGGGGGTGATGTGACATCTTCGGAACACCTTGCCTCTACCTTTCTGCTGCTCGGAATTCCCGAGACATCAGAAGACGAAATCGAACCAATCATCAAGTCTGCCACCATTGAGTGTGAGAAGGAGAGCGAGCCGCTCACCTACAAGGCTGCATTGCGAAGCCCTCAAGGAAAAGAATGGCAGGATGCCATCCACCAAGAATGGCAGGCATTGATGGAGAATCATACATTCGATATCATGGCAAAAGGTAATTCCGTCCACACACCAATGACTGACAGGACAGTAGAAGAGCCTATCGGATGCAAGTGGATCTACAAGAGGAAGATTAATCCAAATGGATCCACTCGGTACAAAGCACAACTGGTCATCAAAGGCTACGAACAAAGGGAAGGCATCGATTACGACGAAACCTATGCACTGGTATCCAAGATGGCAACATTCCGATTGATACTGGCACTGGCTGCCCAGTATGGCTGGGATGTCGATCATATGGACATGGTGACAGCTTTCCTAAATCCAAGCATTGACCAAGACAACATCTACATGGAAATGCCACTTGGAATTGACTGGCTCATGTCGAGCGGAAGCACATCGAGCGGAAGCGTGTTAATCCTCCGAAAAGCACTCTACGGACTAAAACAGACGCCCAGACTTTGGTACGAGGATATCAATGGATACTTGCAATCCATAGAATTCTGACAATCGGCGGAAGATCCAAACCTGTACCTCCAACAGGGAGTTCTTCTAGTACTATACGTGGACGATCTGCTCATTGCGTACAACGGTGCAGAAGGACGGCGACATCAGATCAAGCAGCTACTGCAAAAGAAGTACAAGATGTGCGACTTGGGCGCGGCAAAGTGGTTCCTAGGAATTGAGATTGAGAAGACCAAAGATGGAGGATTCAGTATCTGTCAACGAGGTTACATCAACACAATTATACGACGATTCGGACTGATGGATGCAAAACCGGCTAAGTCTCCACTTGATCCTCAGACAGATCTGGCTAACACCCACTGTGAGGACAAACCAGCAAACCGTAAAGAATATCTCTCAATGGTTGGATCACTCATGTATGCGGCACTCGGAAGTCGACCGGATATTGCCTTCAGCATAACCGCCCTGAGCCAGTACAATGTCCAACCTCTCGAAATGTATGCCACAGCGGCAAAGAGAGTACTCCGATACCTGAAGACTACTGCCGAATTTCGAATTCATTACCGATGGCTCACTTCCTACCCACAATCGCCTCACAACTCACCCTCCATCAACATTATCAGATATACTGTGACACTGGGGTTGTTTCGTAACCGGAGTGGGGTTTGAATCAAAGGTAATCAGGCTACTTTCAATAATTCACAACGGAATAATCTTAGATCTTGTAGGTGGGTTTCGGTGGTAGTTGTTCGGTCTGGTTCCTCTTCCTTTCGGGAGAGAAGAGCCAGGTTATATATCACTTGGGGCGTCGTGAGATTTGATGACTCGGGCTAACTATCCTTCCGAGTCTTTCGACCTCGTGGGCGATCCATTGGTCCTGGCCGGGGTCAAGATAAGGGAGATGAGTTCTTCATGTACCGAGGTGGAGTCGCTGCGCCTAGACTCTTTTTCTCGTACACCTTCCGGGTGACGTGGCAGCTGCTTTCGGGAGTCTGCCCAAGTCTAGCCACCCTCTGGTTCGTGTACAGTCAAATCCCTCACCCTGGAGTTAGGTACTCTTACGACCGGTCTCGGCCGTAAGCCCTAACTCCGTTCCTTTATCTCCCGCCTAGACTCTCTGAACTGATCTTTCCGGAAATAGCTATCTACCGGTCTCCATCTTTTTCTTCGGTACGTACCTTTCTAAGGATCCGTACCGACCCATGATCCTTCAGGTGTAACACTACCTCCCCCTCCTCTTTAGCTTCGTCCCGAAGCGTATTTTTCTAAGTAGCCTATTTCTTCCTGTAGTTCGATATACGTGCCGGACATAGTGCTTGCCCGCTGAATGCAGTCCTCCTCCCCTGCATCCCTCCCAGTTGCCGGATCAGTTATGCCTCGCGGGCCATCTGTAATCCGTCAGAACAACTGGGCCCTCTGAGTAAGCCGGTGTGTACCCATACTTTCGTGGTTGTTGTTACAAAAGCAAGCCAGTGCGTGCTTTTGCCATTGTGTAGGTTCGTACTCAAGGGAAGGCGCTCAAGCCATGTCGATTACAGTCTCCGGGTTCGTACGTTCCACTGTCCGGAAAAAGAGGGTAGACTCCGCGGTCGAGAGGGACATGGCGCATCTCGTTTGGCAATTGGTCAGGGGCCCAAACATTAGTCGCAAGCATGACCGTTTCCAGTTTTTCGTCGAGAGGTCTTTTGGGTACCATCGTTGAGAGTCTTTTTTCCGAGGGGTGGTCTTGTGGCATTTGTCTGTGGCTGGTCCGGTTGTCATTCTTAACCGCGCCGTTCGTCTAAATGCTCGGGATCAAACGGGTGACGAGACTGTTTTTCCGTTCCCTTTTTCGGAGTTCCCACCACCTTGCAGAAACGCCATCGCTGCTGGAGGTCTTCTTGGTTGGCCTGCATCGGCAGGGCTTGTCGTAGGGTGTGAGTCGGGTGTAAGTGCATCGTGTGTGAGTGTAAATCGTGTGTGTGTGTAAACCGTGTGTGAATCGTTCCCAGTCCTTCTTCCCACTACCACTCGTGCTTTTTTGCCGGGTTCTTTTTTATGGACATCCCGCCTCAAGCGTCTGTGAGCCGGTAGTCCCTCGGCGCATCCGGATTCTGTTGGTGTAACTTCCGGAGTTTCTCCAAACCGTCTGTCGAAAAGTTGTCAAGCGGTTCTTCCGTCCAGTCCTTACGCTCCGGATAGTCGAGCCATCGGACCAGGTAGAGAATTCGTTTGTTGTTGCCGTGGCCGCGCTGGACCGACGATATAACTTCCTCTACATCGTATTCCTCGCCTTGTTCGATATCGTCCGCTTCTCGGAGTATTTTTGAAGGGTCCGGTCGTGCTGGGTGTTCGCTGGTTCAGTAGGGTTCCAGTAGCGAAACGTGGAAGACGTTGTGGATCTTCCATTTCGAAGGCAACGTGAGGCGTATGGCGAGCGGGGAGACGATTTTTTCGACCTGGAAGGGACCGTGGTTTTTATGGTCCAATTTTTCGTAGGGTGACGCGTTTTGATGTTGCGTCCATTGAGCATTACCAGATCTCCTATCCGATATGCCGTGGGGTTTTTCCAGCCTGGGTCGGTGTATCGGCGCTTTCGTTCCTGCGCGGCTTCCAGTCCTTGCCGTGAATCCTCATGTACTGTTTGCATCCAGTGAGCGTAAATTTTGCTTGCTGGGTTCAGAGGTCCTTCGGTCGGAGGGTCGATGGCCGCTGGGTGGAAACCGTAATTTGCAAAGAATGGTGTCATTCCGTTTCCTGTTGTGACTGAGTTGTTGTAGGCGAACTCGGCCATTGGTAGTAAGGAGACCCAGTCGTCCTGTTCCTTTGCGACGAATGCCCGGAGGTATGCCTCGATTGTTTGGTTGAGGCGCTCTGTTTGTCCGTCAGTCTGAGGATGGAAAGCTGTGGACATATGTGGTCGGATTCCGAGAAGTTTTAGAAACTCCTTCCAGACTTCTGAAGTGAAGCGCAAATCTCGGTCCGATACTATGTCCGTGGGGAGTCCATGGAACCTCCAGATTTCCCGTGCAAATATCTTCGTTAAGTCCGCCGCCATTTTTTCTTTTAACGGGATGAAGTGCGCCATCTTGGTGAACCTGTCTATGACCACCCATAATTGGTCGCAGCCCTCCGACACCGGGAGTTCCGTGATGAAGTCCATCGCTATGGACTGCCAAGGTGCATAGGAGAGTTCCAATGGTGAGGATAGGCCGTAGGGCCAGTGTCGGGAAGCTTTGTTTTGCTGACATTCCGGACGGCTTTGGACGAAGTCGATGATACGTTCGTTCATTTTTGGCCACCAGAAGTTTCGTCGAATAAGCTCGATGGTCTTGTCTTGGCCCATGTGGCCGGCCACTTTGGTGTCGTGTTCTGATTCCAGTATTTTCCCCACTAGTCGTTCCGGGACCCAGAGTAGGTTTTTTCGGTATAGCAACTCATTTTCCTTTCTTATTTCCTTGACCTTTCGGTCCTTCGGCGATGGTTCCTCTATCACCGCTTCCTGTTTCATTGCCTGTTCGTAGGTCCTGTCTTTTTTTCCCTCTTTCCTGATTTCTGTCAAGAATTCTTGCGTCCATTTTTTCCCGGGGAGTGACGCGAGCCTTGCCGAAGAACAGATGAACGTTCTTCCTTGTCTTTCTGATTCCGCGAAGTGATTCTCTTGCAAAACTGTCGAGATTGGCTGGTTTTCTATCCCCCCTTTTTCCGGGCAGTACTCCGAATACCTTGATAGCGCATCGGGCTTGCCATTCTGCGTTCCGGGTCTGTAGTAGATACGGAAGTCGATTCCTGCTAATTCTTGCGCCCATCTTGCCTGTCGCCGGTTTAACACCTTTGTCGTTGTGAAGTATTCCAGGTTCTGGTGATCCGAGAAAACTTGTACTTGGTGTTGTGCTCCTTCGCAGTAGCGCCTCCAGTGTTTGAAGGCGTCGACCATTGCTAGAAGTTCTTTGTCGTAGATTTCGTAATTGATCTCCACGGGCTGGAACTTCCGTGAGTGGAAAGCTACCAGGTGCAGTCGGTTTTCCTCGTCTCGTTGCGATAGGACGGCCTCTATGGCGAAGTCTGACGCGTCTATTTCGATTATGACTGGCCTGGCTGCGTCGAAGTGCGACAGGATTGGGGCGGTAGTGAATCGTCTTTTCAAGTCGAGGAACGCAGCTTCTGCTTCTTCGTTCCAAGCCCATTTCTTTCCTTCATTTTTCTTGGTAAGTTCCGCTAGCGGCCTTGCCACCTTGGAATAGTCTTTAATGAAGCATTGGTAAAAGTTAGCAAAACTCAGGAATAATTGTACTTCTGTTAGGGATCCCGGAGTTTTCCAACTCAGAACTGCTTCCACTTTATTGTTCGCCATTTTGATGCCTTCCCGACCTATAACATAGCCCAGAAATTCCACTTCCTGGGCTCGCCAGACGCATTTTTCTGGAGACACTGCTAGCCTGTTGTCTCGCAGTCGTTGAAAGACTTCCGTCACCAGGCGGTCGTGTTCTTCGCGGGTGACGGCAAATACCAAAATGTCGTCCATGTAGGCCAGAACTCCTACATCCAACAAGTCAGAGAGCACATGGTTCATCATATCCTGGAAGGTCGATGGTGCATTGGTGAGACCGAACGGCATTACCTGGAATTCGTATAGGCCGTAGCGGGTTCGAAACGTGGTTTTCCATTCGTCTCATTCTCTTATTCGGATGAGGTTGAACCCATTCTTGAGGTCCATCTTCGTAAACCATTATGCTCCTTGGACGCGGTCCTGGAGTTCCTGCATGAGCGGGAGTGGGTATCGGTTCGGGATTGTGACGCTATTCAGGCCCCGATAGTCCACACATAGCCGAAGTCCTCGACCGTTGGGTTTAGGAACGAACTAAATAGGGGATCCTGCCGGCGAAGTCGACCTCTTGATTTTCCCCATCCTTTCCATTTCTTTTAGCCATTCTCTGAGAGTTTGTAGTTCTATTTCAGAGAGGGGGTAGATTGGTCCGCAGGGAGCCGTGCTTCCTTCCTTGAGATCGATTTTGCAATCGTAGGAGCGGTGCTTGGGGAGAACATCCGCGATCTCCGTGCTCATGACGTCCAGGTATTGGTGGAATTCCCTTGGCACCTTTCCTAGTAGGTCTTCATCGCTATTGGTCACGGCAGCTACGTAACCAATGGTTTTTGCTACGGGATCGGTGGCCACTGAGCCGTCCCACGTTATCGAAAAGTCATTGGTTTCGTATTTGGTACACCTTTTCTCACATCCAGCGCTGTTGAAGTGGACTTCCTCTGAGGTCCAGGCTCCCTGCAGGGGATGTTGGGTGATCCATCCGAAGGGGAGGAAGACGTCAATCTCCGGATCCATAGGCGAAATTTCAAATCGTTCCCTGGTGTAATGATTCTGGTGCTGAAGTCGCATAGGCTCTGTGCACCATTGTCCCGCACCTTCCACCACTTCTCCCATGTAGTTTTCGATTTGTATTGGGTTTTTTCGCTTTGTTTGTTGGATTCCCAACTGTTCGATCGTTTTTTGGTTTATTAGTGCTATTGCGCAACCAGTATCTAGCAGGGCCTTGATCCAATGTTTCTGCTGGCCTTGGTGCAGTATCATTTCGATTATTGGTCGGGTGCCGCGGGTGAAATTTCCGGGTTTCTTTGATGGGGTTCCAGCACTTGGTTCCTCGTTCTTTCTTTTTCGGGATGTTCCACATATTATTTGGAAGGCCTTCGGTTGCGGCGTTACTGGGCCTTTTAAAAATCCGATTCGTTGGACTCCCATATTGGCAGTGCGTCGACCTCCATTGTCTCCACGGCCACTACCTTCTGTTGTTTGGTTGCCGGGCTTTCCTCGTTTTCTTCTGCCTCGCATTTGCAGGCTTTTCCTTCCGTAACCGTCCCCACTTTCCAGGGCGCGGGTGGTAGCTTCGTCCCTCTGCGGGTGTTGAACGCTAGATACTTGTATGTTTTGTATCCTCCGCGTCCGCAGCGCCAGCAGCCGTCGCGGTCTTGTCGGTATTCCTCTTTTTCCGTGGGGGGTATGCCCTTCATGGCTTCGTCCACCGAGCCCCAAGTGTCCTTTTTCCCGAACCAGGTGGGCTTGGTTGCTGCGTTGCTGGGGTTCTCGCGGGGGTGGCTTTCTCTTGGCTTCATCCTGTTTTTGTGTCGTTTGTCCTCCTTTTTCTCTGTTCGTACGTTTCCGGTGCTTCCAGTTTGCCCCTTCATTTGCTCCTTGGCCTGCTTCAGGGCCTTTTTTCTTTCGACTTGGAGCGCTACCTGATAGGTGGCGTGTAGGAACCCTTCATCGTCCGCAAACTCCCCGAGGTAGTGAGTGAACCGCATGTCGATTACTGCCTCGGGCATTGCCAAGTCAATTTTTTCCTACAGGCTTTCTCCTGTGGCTCGAGTGAGGTTGTTGAGCGCTCGGAACTTGGTCATGTAGGCCCGAATGTCTCCGGAGTACCTGAGCTGGCTCAGCTTGAGTTGGGCGCCAGCTGCCTCTCGGGAGTCGAAGTATTCGGTTCGGATGGCTGCGCAATAATTGGCCCAGGAATCGTTCTCGCCCATCGTGTCGTATCGGTGCAGGTCCCATGCTTTGGCGGTACCAGTGAGGAGCGTTCCAACCCAGACGATCTTTTGTTGGTCGGAGGTTTCGGGATAGAAACTCAGGTATTTTACTACCGTTTTCCACCAGTTTTTGAAGGGGGTTGTTGGCTTGCTGTCGAACGTCTCGGGGTTTTCCATTTTCAGGCGGGATGTTTGGATCTGGTTTGGCTTGGCCGCGGTGCCCCATGTGGCCCTTGCCACTCCCTCTGCCACTAGTTGTACTAGGTCTTGCGTGGTGAACGCAGGCGGACCGTTTGGCGGCGTGGGGGTCCATCTAGGGTCCCGCGGCGTGGGTGGCAGTGGCGGGCTTGGTGGGCCTGCTGGCGGACTTGGGGGGTCCGACGGGGGTCCTCCGGCTCCTCCTGCATGTGGGTTCCTCCAAAACGGAGGGGTGGCGTGCCTGGTGGGGATAGGCGGGATAGCCGGTGGCCGTATTCGTCTGGTGGCCACCGGGAGGTTTAATCGAATAGGACTCCGCAACGGGGGGTATGCTGTTCGAGAGGTCAGATCTACCAGCGGAGTTACCGGTTGGTCAGAGGGTGCCGAGGACCGTCGGCTGGTTTGTCCTGGTGCACTAGTACTTGGCAACCTGGCGGGGCTTCTCCAGGTCTGCTGTGTCGGTAGTGGTGGTAACGCTGGTGGGGGGGGGGCTTGGAGACGCGGGTGGCAGGGAAATTCGTACTGCCCGACGTTGTATGTCGTTCCGAGCTTGCCGTAATTCCTGCTGTAATTCAGCCAGCTTCTGCTGGTGGTCCGCAGCCCACAGCTCAATATTTCCTTGGAAGGTGGCCAGGTGTTGGCTTCTAGCGGTGTTGGCCTCTCCCTGGAAAGCCAGCACGTCGTTAACCCTGGCGAGTTGTGTTGCCTGGCACACCTGTCGCTCCGTGGACTCGTTCGTCCGTTCGATGATGGCCTGCCAAACGTTTCTGGTGAAGGTTTGGTAGGCGTTCGCCGCAGCCGCAAGTTCGCTGCGTACCCATGTTCCTTCTATTTCTTGGTTAGCATTGCATCGGTCATATACATACCTGGTCCCTTCTGCTAGCGCTTGGTATGCGTGTTCAATACGCTGGATGCGCTGATCCCTGTGGTCGACTGTGTTCCCGCAAATCCTCACTAATTCCTTCAAATCTTCTTCGGCCTGCTTCTGCTGCTTTACCAGGGTGCGGAGCCAGACGGTCGGATTCGCAAGTTCCAATGATTGCTCCTGGGGTTGAGTGGCCATTCTGTCTGTGATCTGGAGCAGGTCTCTTGGCGCCTCGAGCCGGAGCATGTTGAAATCCGAGGTAGTTGACATCGTCCTTAATATAGATCGAGAGGATGTCCAGTATAGATGGTTGAATCGTAGTCGAAATGGTAATCAAACAGGTCGAAGAGTTCGTCTTCGTCGAAATTGGTATGTTGGGATAGTAGTGCACAGTTTCACCACTGCTGGGTATACCAATGGTATGGGGCACACTCGATTGTCTCGTGGATCGGCTTTGATCCGTCGAAGAATTCTTCCCACTGCTCGTATTTTCAGATTTCGTTGTCGATTGACTGAAAGGTGTAGTCGAAGGAGTATTGGGACTTATGCTCTAGGAAGGTAGATAGTTCGAGTAGGTAGAGGTGGTCCTCGAAGTAGGTGTCGTCGAAGCAATTCATGAAAGTAGGGTGATTTGAGATCAAGATTATAGTGTGACACTGGGGTTGTTTCGTAACCGGAGTGGGGTTTGAATCAAAGGTAATCAGGCTACTTTCAATAATTCACAACGGAATAATCTTAGATCTTGTAGGTGGGTTTCGGTGGCAGTTGTTCGGTCTGGTTCCTCTTCCTTTCTGGAGAGAAGAGCCAGGTTATATATCACTTGGGGCGTCGTGAGATTTGATGACTCGGGCTAACTATCCTTCCGAGGCTTTCGACCCCGTGGGCGATCCATTGGTCCTGGCCGGGGTCAAGATAAGGGACATGAGTTCTTCATGCACCGAGGTGGAGTCGCTGCGCCTAGACTCTTTTTCTTGTACACCTTCCGGGTGACGTGGCAGCTCCTTTCAGGAGTCTGCCCAAGTCTAGCCAGCCTCTGGTTTGTGTGCAGTCAAATCCCTCACCCCAGAGTTAGGTACTCTTACGACCAGTCTCGGCCATAAGCCCTAACTCCGTTCCTTTATCTCCCGCCTAGACTCTCTGAACCGATCTTTTGTGAAATAGCTAACTACCGGTCTCCATCTTTTTCTTCGGTATGTATCTTTCTAAGGATCCGTACTGACCCGTGATCCTTCAGGTGTAACATATACCGACTCAGATTGGGCAGAAAATCTTACGACTCACAAATCGGTCGGAGGACGTGTGTTTGGCCTGGGACACACCAATGCCAACGAAGAACTCGTCATGTCCGGACTGATTCATTGGCAAGCCAAGTCTCAGAGCATCGTGGCACTCTCAACACTTGAGGCTGAATATATCGACTATTCGTACGCCACCATGGAAAGCCTCTGGCTCAGACGTATGATGAAGGAGGCGGCAGGAGGAATGGCAGTAAAGATTGCTGATGGACGGGTACCGATTGGATGTGACAACCAAGGCGCTATCAAATTGATTGCCTCGGGAATCGAATGGCAGAAGTCAAAGCACATTGACTTAAAATATCATCATGTTCATGATGAACAGATGAATGGCTCAGTTAAGTTTCAATACTTCACATCAGAATCTAATCAGGCCGATCTGCTGACCAAACCTCTTGCTGTTCCCCGACACGAGCAACTACTGCAACTCACTGGGCTCACTCAATCCGATTTGCATACGGAGAATTCGAATACGACAGATGAGACCGATCACGAAAAAAAAAGGGGTGCGATTCGCTGGCGAAGAAAAGGGGCTGCTTACGATAAGGAGCTGGAAGGAAATAAAAGTTTTTGTTGAGTATGTTCTTGCATCCTGTCGGCAAGCGTGAGTCGGCACTCTTTTTCCTACTAGCAAGTGTTTTTCCCATGAGGTTTTCACTGCAGAGGTTTTAATGAGGTCGACGAGGATTTAATGGGATTGCTTTGATTTGGTGGATATTTGTTTTGGCATGGAGCACGAGAAGAGGGGGTGTGTTGGGATTGTTTCTCAACCGGTCCGGCGTGGCGCGCCGACGGGAGCAATATCGATGGGGGCGCCACCGACGGGAGCGACGTCATCAGTAGCTATGGCAATGGCAGGGGACCCTGGTCACGGCAGCTTGGCATTCCTCCATAGCAGCATCTTTCACTTTCTTTCTTCTTTACTCTTACATACCTTGAAATAGCTATAGAAAAAGACTAAACGCTTCTATCTGAGCTGTTCCATCAAACTTCAACGATCAAATCATCTCGTCCTGTTTCTCTCTCTTTTCTTTCTCTCTCTCTGTGTACTCATGAAGACTCTGAAAAGGATAACGGTGATCGGACAATCTTCAACACATCTGGCGTTCATCGACTGGACATCTGTTGGAATACTATTTCTAGCAAGGTGTCAACTATCCACGTAGAGCTTTATTGCGACCTGCGTTCGAACGCTACATCTGGCGTACATTGCCTGTCTACGCTGCACATCCATTGGAATGCTATTTCTGGAGAGGCATCAACTATCCATGCAGAGAACCCATTCAAACGCTACACCTGGTGAGGTATCAACTACCCCCACAGAGAACTCTCATTACTTGCGTTTGAATGCTAAGTCTGGCAGGACATCAACTATCCACGTAGAGTAGCTTCGCAATTTCTGTACAGACGCTATATATGGCGTGGCATCTACTATTCACGAAGTCTGAGGTTCACCATACAGGGTGAAAAATATTTGTTTACACAATTCCGGAACAACAAACTTCACACACAAAATGACGTAACATCAAGTGACAGCAGGCAAAGAATACATTTGAAATTTGCAACAAGAGAGACTTCAATTGTGAGCAAAGACAGCATTCGGCGACAAGTTCCAGTATGAAACTCTGACCCGTGAATCCAGTGAGCGAATGCGGCAAACGAATCTGGTAAGAGAATCTAGCGAGTGAATCTGGCGAGCGACTCTGGCAAGAGAATTCGGTGAGAGAATCGGTGAGAGAATCTGCAAGAGAAACAGTGAGAGAAATACCGAGAGAAACAGCAAGAGAATTCGGTGAGTGAATCGGCAAGAGGATCGGCAAGAGAATCTTCAAGAGAATCAATCAGAGAAACAGTGAGAGAATCAGCAAGTGAATCTGGTGAGCGACTCCTGCAATAGAATCCGGTAATAGAATCCGACAATAGAAACAGTGAGAGAATCAGCGAGTGAATCTGACAAGCAAATCCGGCAATAGAATCCGGCAATAGAATCCGGTGAGAGAATCTGCAAAAGAAACAGCTAGAGGAACAGCGAGAGACTCGGCAAGTGAATCTGCAAGAGAATCAACGAGAGAAACAGCAAGAGAATTGGCGAGCGAATCTGGCGAGCGAATCCAGCAATAGAATCCTGCAATAGAATCCGCCAATAGAAACAGCGAGAGAATCTGGCGAGTGAATCTGGCTAGACAATCCGGTGAGTGAATCGGCGAGAGAATCTGAGAGAGAATCAATGAGAGAAACAGCGAGAGAATTGGCGAGAGAATCTGAGAGAGAATCAACGAGAGAAACAGCGAGAGAATTGGTGAGCAAATCCAGTGAGCAAATCCGCCGAGAGAATTCGGCGAGAGAATCAGCGTGCGAATCAGTGAGAAAAACAGTGAGAGCATCAGCGAGAGAATCAGTGAAAGAATCCACTGAGAGAATCGAGCTGCAGCTACTAGGGAATCCAACAAGAGACGTCATTTCCGTCTGTGCTGTGATTGCTTTTTGTTTTCCCTCACCAATCCGGCTGCAAGAATTGAGTTTTGCTGGACTACTGGATGAGTCACTAGCCAGCAGTGACGGATAGCCTTTTATCAACCATCCCCACTTCTTCCTCTTCTTCTTTCTTCTTTACACAACAACATCCAGATTCCTGAGGAACACCAACAATCGCCATCACGTTTTGCCACTTGCCTGACCCCACCTCCGGTCAACCCTCTTGTTGGATTCACTCACTCTTGGTCCGCTAGATTTTCTTGGTGATTTTCTCAATAATTCTTTCGCTGGATTCTCTCGCCGTATTCTCTCACCGGATTCTCACATCACATCCTCTCTCCGCATTCTCTCGTTGTTTCCCTTGCTAATTCTCTCGCTAATTCTCTCTCTGTTTGTTTTGTTGATTATCTCGCTAATTCTCTCGCTGGATTCTCTTGCTGAATTCGCTTGCTAGATTCGCTTGCTGGATTCGCTCGCTGATTCTCTTGCTGATTCTCTCACTGATTCTCTCGCTGTTTCTCTTGCCAATTCTCGTGCTGTTTCTCGTGTTGATTCTCTCGCTAATTCTCTCGCTGGATTCTCTTGCTGAATTCACTTGCTGGATTCGCTTGCTGGATTCGCTTGCTGGATTCGCTTGCTGATTCTCTCTCTGATTCTCTCACTGATTCTCTTGCTGATTCTCTCCCCGATTCTCTTTCTGTTTCTCTTGTTGATTCTCTCATTATTTCTCTCGCTGAATTCTCTTGCTGAATTCGCTTGCCGGATTCGCTTGCTGAATTCGCTTGCTGGATTCTCTTGCCAATTCTCGCACTGTTTCTATCTCCGATTCTTTCGTTATTTCTCTCGCTGATTTTCTCTCTGATTTTCTCTCTGTTTCTCTTGTTGATTCTCTCACCAATTCTCTCGCCGGATTCTCTTGCTGAATTCACTTGCCGGATTTGCTTGCTGGATTCGCTCACTGATTCTCTCGCTGATTCTCTCGCTGATTCTCTCGCTGATTCTCTCGTTGTTTCTCTCACCAATTCTCTCTCCAATTCTCTCTCTGTTTCTCTTGTTGTTTCTCTCACCAGTTCTCTCACTGGATTCTCTTGCTGAATTCGCTTGCTGGATTCGCTCACCAATTCACTCGCTGTTTTTCTCGCTGATTCTCTCATTGTTTCTCTTGCTGATTCTCTTGCTGATTTCTCTCTGTTTCTCTCGTTGTTTCTCGCACCAATTCTCTCGCTGGATTCACTTGCTGAATTTGCTTGCTGGATTCTCTCGCCGATTCTCACTCTGTTTCTGTCGTTGATTCTCGCACCAATTCGCGCGCCAATTCTCTTGTTGTTTCTCTTGCTGATTCTCGTTGTTTCTCTTGCCGATTATCTTGCCGATTCTTTTACTAGATTCTCCCGCCGGATTCACTTGCTGGATTCGCTCGCTGTTTCTCTCATTGTTTCTCTCTCCGATTCTCTCACCGATTCTCTCGCTGATTCTCTCGCTGGATTCTCTCGCTGATTCTTTTACTAGATTCTCTCGCTGATTCTTTTACTAGATTCTCTCGCCGGACCACTGGCTGGATTTGCTTGCTGGATTTGCTCACTGGATTCTCTTGCTGATTTTCTTACTCGATTCGCTTGCTGATTTCTTTTACTAGATTCTCTCCCTGGATTCACTCGCTTGATTCGCTCTCGCATCGCTTAATTCTTTTGCTGGGTTCTCTTGCTATATTTGCTTTTGACTTGCTCTGGATTCTCGCACTTGTTTTGCATTATTCGCAGGATTAACCCGCTGGTTATCTTGGTGGATGCTCTTACCGGATGACCTCGCCAAATGCTATTGTTGCTGCCTTTACAATGTGTGGTCACATTTCGATGGATTCTATTGCTAGATGGTTTTCCAAGGATATCAGTTCTACATAGCATTCTTATATTAGGTAAAACAATATTAAAATACCACGTACAGAATATTGCCAGCATTAGCTATTTTTGGGTGCATTTGTATGTGAAATCCTACGTTTACATGGTTGGGGTTGCGTTTTCAGTAAGGGTTTCTTGTGCGCACACAGTGCTTCCGTATGGAGTACGGAGTTGTCGTTGGTAAACTCGATGCTGCATTGGTAACCGAGACGGTAGATGTCACCATCGCCACACTGAGTGTAACATCTACATGATGGGATCCCGTTCGTAATATGGGGTTTTCATTAATCAACGCAACCTGCGTTGAGTATACTGCTTGGGGAGCGTCGGCATCACCACGCCGAGAGTATCGTCTACACGATGGGATCCCGTTTGTAATACGAGGTTTTCGTTAATGAATTCAACCTGTGTTAGTAACGGAAATGGTTAATGTTTGCGTTGTTACGAATATTTTTTGTTGCAACGCTAATTTGTGTGAATTCCTGTGTACGTGAGAGGGGGTTTTCAGTGAAAGCGTTACAAGCACTAGGAGCATGTATACATTCCCAGCATGAAAAAAAAAATTCCCGATGATGGGACTCAGGGCTCACTGATTGTCGGGGACTTCCCTGAATTCTCAAAGCTTGAGGGGGTCCTCAGTGTCTTTGTTCTAGGACTTCACTATGTTCGTTGACTTACTACATCAGGTGTTGATTTAGAGACGCAATCTAGTGTTAAAATCCTCTCTCACTAGTCTGTACTGCTCGACAGGTAACGTAGGCTGGTAGCATTATTCGGTTTCGCCCTTATCTCCTCATGCCCGGCATGGTATCATTGCAGTATTCGGCTTCACAGTGGTAGTATTCGGCTTCACTATTATCTCCACGTCTGGCATGGTATTGTTGCGGTATTCGGCTTTGCTGTGGCAGTATTCGGCTTTGCCCTTATCTCTTCAGAATAGTTCTTACAGGTGGTGATCGCAGTGCTGGGTCACGGAGGTAGAGAGATAGGTCTGTGGAGAGAGATAATATTCAACTTCAATCTATTGTGCTTTACACTACAGGTAATATGCACTCCTCGCCATACCACCCACATGGGGTTCCCCTCTTTCCAGTACTACCGAAAGCAAGAAAGGAAATACAAAGGAAATCAAACCAAAGAATGGGTGACAAGCCACAGCTGTACAGATAAGACCAGCAACAAACAGTTCTCCTCCAGCAGCCCAAGCACAGTATTCAAATTACAAAAGCAGGGGATAGGAAAGTGTATGGGGGAAAAGCGGTAACAGCGGTAGTGCAGTACCAATACCTTCATTAGTACCTCTAGGCAGTCATGGTCATGTTGGCAGCAGTGGCGTTGTCATGTCGTAGTGCCATCATGATCTTGACATAGGTTGGGCAGTTTCCGTCTGAGGCTTTGTGTGGTTGCTGGCAGTTGGCACAGTTGATCGGGGGGTGGTTTCAACTTGAGTGTCTGGCTTTGCAGTTTCCGATCGCACAAGGGTGTTCACATGTGGGGTGGTACTGGGTACAGACAGCCTAGGTGTGGCTGTCGGTGGTGCAGGGTTGGGTGGGGTGTCCGTATTGTTGATACTTGTTGCATTGGATGGAGGGGCCAAAGGATATGTATTTGGCAAGGTTGCATTCGTGGTTGAACAGAACGAGGCTGGTGGCACCAAGAGATTTCTTGGTCATTTCACCAATGTAGGTGACAACTATAGATGAAGCCTCTTTACCCTGGTGGCATTCAGGGCTGGTGAGCCATCACAGAGTTTGGCACATTTGGAGTAAAGGGTAGTGGGTTTCAATTTCGGTGCGGGTGTTGTTGGGGATGGTGGTGGTGGGAATGCCATCAATGATAAAGCGAGTCCATCTCTGGCTGATCCTGGATGAGGTGATGGGGAAGTTGTGGAGTGCATCCTCAAAGATGGCACAGTAGGGTTTGTAGCTTATGCCCAGATGCTGGGGCGCAGTGGTGAAAGTAAGGTTGTTCGTGGCTGTGATGTGTGCCAGGATAAAAGGAGGGTGGGAGATGTTAGCGTGGTTGGTGATTGTTTTGTTGGTGACCTGGAGGGCATGGTCTGCAGCCTCCATTCGGTCGTTCGGTGCAGACATCAGGCCAAAGATAACCAGTCTGTCTGCTGTCGGATACGGCTTCCGTAGGATTGTCTCTTTCTGGGCCTTCTTCTTGCTCTTCACCTCCATAAACTTCTTTGTATGCTTCTTCTGTACCACCTGTGCGTAGGTGGGTATGGTGCTTTGGGAGGGTTTGGGGGTGTTGGTGGCCGGCTTTGGGTGCTGTTGGGTAGTTGCTAGTACAGCCCTGGGGGCTAGTAGGCCAGTGGCAGGGATGAGACTCGGGGATAGGGAGTGGACTTGCTTCCGGAGCTAGTTAATGGTTTCGGTTAGGTGGGGGATCTGTTTCTGTGTTTCTTCATCTCATTCCTTGATGTCATTGACGCCCAGGATCTTGACGGTTGTTGACTGGTTGGCTAATTGGTGCTCTATTTCATCGTGCACAAACTGGCATATTGGACCTAGTAGCACTTCGACGGTTTGGTCGATGTTTTCGATGTGGTGGGTGGCCGACCTTCAGGGAAAGAAACTCGCAACAGTAACTCTGTCCTGGTCCTATTCGGGGGCAGAGTCTGCCCAAGGGATGAAGCCATTGGGATGTGTTGATGATCGGCAGGGAATGGATAGGGTGGGTAGGATTCGGATGGCGAGCGGTACAGAGGCTGCGCTCGATCCGAACATTGGTGGAGGGTTTCTCATGGCTGCTAGAGCGCGCGTGAGCTGTGGTTCAGTGACTGGGATGGTTGCCAAGATTGCATGTTGTTGTTGTGAACAGGTGTCCACTTTTCAGAGGCGGGGGTGGGTGTTGGTGGCAACCGAAGCGATGGCAATATGGAGCGAAATCGAGCATGCAACAACAACAAAGAAGTAAGAGGAGGCCAGCGAGTTTGTAGATGGAAAGACTGTGGAGTCATGACGCTCCAGAGGATATTTCCAGCGAAATCATTGGTAGGAGTAGAAAGTTGTTTGGCGGCAAATGAAAATTTTTCCAGTGGAGTAAAGGATAATATTCGATTTCGATCTATCACACTTTAACACTACAGGTTCTGTGCACTCCTCCTCGCCGTACCACCCCCATGGGGCTCCCATCTTTCCTGACTGCTGAAGGAGTAGTCGCACCAAGGTGAGGAACAAGCAAGGCAGAAATCAAGGGTGGCAACACATGACGCAGAACAAGGAAACAAGAAAACACTCTGACAGTACAAAGACAACCAATCGCTTGTGTCCTTCCTTCAGTTCGTTGTGTCTGTCGTGATTTTGTTTAGGATTCGAAGGAACTAAAATCGGGCTCGGGCGCGTCCGAGTCGCTTGCATCGGTACCGTCTGGTATGTTGTGGCTTCCGCGAATCAGATGAGTACAGAGTGTTCCAGGCCAGTTCCCTGTAGGAAGTGGTGCAGTGGGTTTGAGTTTTCGGGTGCAGTGATAAACTCCAGGGACTGGATTTCTCCTGTGGTACATCAGGAAAAAAAAAATGCATTGCAACGTGGCGTCATGTTAGCAACGTTGGGAGTGTAGATATGTATTGCAGAAAGCAATTTACCGTTAAAACGTATTCAACGTATCGTTGTAGTTTGTATGCCAAATCTCCATTTAAACGCTATATCTTGTGTGTCGTCCACTATCCATGCAAAGTACCCTTGCAACTTCCATTCGAACGCTATGTCTGGCATGGCATTTACTACCCACACAAATTACCTTCGCAACTTCCGTTCGGACAATACGTCTGACATGGTGTCCCTATCCATGCAAAGTATCTTCGCAAATTCCATTCGGACGATACCTCTAGCGCAGTATCAACTATCCATGGGGAATACTTTCGCAACATCCATTCGAACGCTACGCCTGGCATGGGGTCCACTATCCATGCAAAGTAAGTTTGTTACTTCCATCGGAACGTAGAGAGGAAAAGTAAAATCATCTCCACGCAGCAGATCCGTTCCAACGTTACATCTGGCATGGTGTCTACTATCCACACAAAGTACTTTCGCAACTTCCATTCCCACGATACCTCTGACATGGTGTCTACTATCCATGTGGAATACATACGCAGCCATCATTCGAACACCACCTCTGGTGGGGCATCTACTATGCAAGCAAAGTAAGTAGGTTACTTCCACCAGAACGTCGAAAAGAGAAGGTATTATCTTTTCCATGTAGCAGTCCCATTGGAATGCTACATCTGGCGGGACGTCTACTATCTACGCCAAGTACTATCGCAACTTCCATTCAGACACTACGTCTGGTATGGCATCTACTATCCACGCAGAGTAAGTTTGTTACTTCCATCGGAATGTAGAAAAGTAAAATTAATATCGTCTCCACGCAGCAGGTCTGTTCGAACGCTACGTCCATGTTAGATATATCGATCACCCAACGAGGTCCGCCGAGGTCTGCCTGGACCACTACTGGCAGATGCCCATATGGAAGGTATCGGGTGGCGCAGGTGGCAAATGGCCACCGGCGACATCCAGGCCCGGCGACATCTAGGCCTGGCAACATCTAGGCCACTGCGAGCGGATGCGCGGAAGGTATTGAGTGGCGTGGGTGGCCAATGGCCACCGGTGACATCTAGGCCCAGCAGTGGCAAGTTGCCACCAAAGGATCTAGAGGCCGGTGATTGGTAATGGGTTGGATGTGCCTGTATATATAGAGAGTGGTCCTCCGGTCTCGGTGGAAAGAATAAGCAACGGAATTCCTACCTATCGAAAGTCGAATACATTTGACAGGTTATGAGCCCGGGTCCTCGACGCCGCAATGATTACAATACTCCTTGAACCTGAAAATCCCCACCTCGCTTAAGCATCATATCCCCGTCGATTGTCGAACTGTTGATCCTCCAGCCTGATTCAGTACTATCCCTGACGATCCGTCGATCCGCCGATCTGCCGATCACCCAACGTCACCATGAGTTCAACATACACCTGCAAGCATGGCTCTACTGAAATGCTCACCCCTCGCAATTATCACACATGGAAGGCTGACATTATGGTCTTTCTTACATGTGAAAATGCTTTCGAGATAGTACTCGGCAATGAAGATCCACCACTCGCCAATGCATCTTTTGCCATGAGGGAAAGCTACAAAAAGCTACTTGGACTTGCTATCGGAATGGTTTACTCATCCGTTGAACCCAGCATTCATGCAATTATCAACAAACTTCCTGATCGTAATCCTGCCCAAATTTGGATTGCACTTGGAGAGAAGTTCAACACAGCCACATCCCGCTCTGGTCATATGGCAATCCACAAAAGATTCCAATTCACAACGATGAAGGAGGGCACCTCAGTTCAAGCATATATTGCGAGACTCACCACCATTCAGCAAGAGTTGTCGGGAACCCCAGACGAAATTGCGGATGAGAGCCTGATTTCCCACCTTCTCCAGAATCTTTCCAAAAACTACAAGACCTTGGTTGACATCATTACGCATAGACCAACAGAAGGCGAAACGGTTGACTCCATCACTACTGAGCTGATTGAGTACGAGACCTCGACCGCCCTGTTCATCGTACAAGTTGGGTCCAACACAAACACTGCTGGTACTGTTGTCGATGGACATGCCTTAGTTGCTGAAACTCAAGGGAATCCCAACCACTCCTCCCATGGTCGCGGAGGAGGACATGGCCGCACATGAGGATGAGGATCTGGAAGAGGACATGGCAACAGATGCAGGCCCTATGAACGGTCAGTAGGCAGATGCTTTTACTGCACAAAAGAAGGCCATCGGGCAAGCGATTGCTCTCTAAAGCAAAAAGCCGACAAACTCAAAAAGGAGACCTTTGATGGGTGGAAGGGACAGAAGACCATCTCCGGAAATTGCCCTGTAAACGAAGACACGGACATCAACTTGACAGAAATGCATGCCTATGCAGTGACATCTGGAAACGGCTACCAGAATCAGTGGCTTATCGACTGAGGAGCGTCCCACCATTTAACCGGCAACAAGAAAGGCATTCAAGACTTCCCACATCTGGCAAATTCTATTCCGGTGAAGGTTGCAAACGGTGCTACCTGTCAGGCAACTGGAATCGGATCAATTCAGTTCCATTTGGATTGCGGGTTGCTGTTGACAGTCATGGCCCTCTATGTACCTGATTTCCATGCAGTGTCATTGCTCTCAGTCGACGCCTTGAATGAGTCTGGATAGGAGGTGATATTTCACCTCGGCAGCTGCCTCGTCAAGTCCAACAGTATCACCGAACCCCAGCTCATAGGAAAACAACAAGCTGGATCCCAAACTTGCACTCTACTCGGCATTATATTGGAGAAAGCCCGGGCACACAGTGCAAGTATGACAAATCCGATTAAACCAGATCTCAATACCTGGCACTGACGCTTCGCACACATAAATCTTGCTGACCTACGTCTTTTGCTCCCAAGAGAACTCAACACTGAGAAGGAGAGCACCCGATCAGCATGCTCGATATGCGCCCAGGCAAAGGCCAAGCAGCTGTTTCAATACAAAACTCCAAGCACACGAGCGGAGAAGCCCTTAGCACTCATTCATTCGGATCTCTGTGGGCCGATTTCACCAATGTCACAATCTGGTTGTTGATACTACATCCTCTACATCAATGATTACAGCCAACTAAGCTGGGTATTCTTCCTACATTCTAAGACTTCAGCTGAAATCTGCAAAGTCTTCCGAGAGTTCAAGACTATGACGGAACTCAAATTCTCCACCCGAATTGCTCGATTTCGGTGCGACAATGGCAAGGGCGAATACGACAATGAAGAATTTCGATCGATCCTCAAGGAGTCTGGTATATCATTCGAACCAGCTCCACCGTACACGGAGCACAAGAATGGCATTGCCAAACGTATGATTCAGACACATAATGTAAAGGCGTGTGCTATGATGCTCGACAGTCAACTACCGTGGAGTCTGTGGGCTGAGGCCATCAACACAGCGAATTACCTACATGCACGAAGTCCTACATCAGTGAATAAGGGCGTTACCCCCTACGAGAAGCTGTATGGCAGCAAGCCAACCATTTCACACCTACGTCGTTTTGGGTGTAAAGCATATCGAATGCTTCCGGCTGCTCAAAGGCATGGAAAATTTGCATCCTGTGCAGAGACTGTTTACATGCTGGGCTATGTACACGATAGTACCTCAATCTGGTACCTCTGGAATACCGAACGACAACGTGTGATTCAAGCATCCAACGTTCGTTTCGATGAACTCGCAATAACGGCCAAACCAGTTGAGCATACCATATCGGATCCATTCAAGATTGCTAAGCTGGATACCGATCGAAGCTGGCAGGTCGATGTCAATGCAACCAGGCTCTGTGATGCCGATGGGAGCAGGCAGGTTGATGCCGATGGGAGCCAGCAGGTCGATGCCAATGCGATCTGGCACTGTGATGCTGATGGGAGCAGGCAGGTTGATGCCGATGGGAGCTGGCAGGTCGATGCCAATGCGACCAGGCACTGTGATGCCGATGGGAGCAGGCAGGTCGATGCCGATACAGAAACGTCAAGGCAGGCCGATACCGATTCGCCTCGACCGACAGAGCCCAGCTCGCTTGCAGCTGATGAACTATTATCTGAACACCAGAAGATATAATCTTCAGAAAAGGCCACGTGCTGTTGCCCACCGGACCTGGGTGGAAGAGGAACCAGATTCTGCAGATCCGGTGTCCTATCAAAATGCTGTTAGGTATTCGAAGCTTGGCCCGAAGTGGTCGGAAGCTATTTGGGAGGAGTTGCATTCGCTGCACTCGAACTATACATGGGATTACATTCGACCGGAAGATGTTCCGTCAGGTGTCAAACCCATCATTTCTAAATGGGTCTTCAAGACCAAACAACTATCTGGAGGTGGAATTCGGTACAAGGCAAGACTGGTTATACGAGGCTATGAACAGATTCCCGGAGTGGACTTCAATGAAACATTCGCTCCGGTAGCAAAGCTTTCCAGCCTTCGAATGCTACTCGCATTAGCAGCCATCCATGACTGGGAGATTGACCAGATGGACGTTGTTACCGTCTTCCTAAATCCAGAAGTTGATGGAGATGTTTATATGGCAATGCCAGATGGTGTTGAAGTGCCTGCGGGCGGGTCATGGGTTTACAAACTGTGCAAGTCACTATACGGACTCAAGCAGGCCCCCAGACTCTGGTATGAGCATATTGATAACTTCTTGAGACCTCTAGGTCTATTGCGATCTGAATACGATTCAAACATTTACATCTCAGCCACTGGCCTCTTACTGATCATCCACCTACTTTACGTCGATGATATACTACTCTTCTCTGAGTCTGGCATACGAGTATTGGAACTCAAGAAACTTCTTCACGCCGAGTACAAGATGACCAACCTTGGACCGATTCGCCAGTTTCTTGGACTTGAGATTGAGCACGACCGCGAGAACTGGATTCTGTATGTTCACCAATCTCGGTACATACACAATGTTCTTGCGACCTTTGGGCTATCCGAATGTAATGGCCACTGGACTCCTCAGCCAACAAGCAATCGACTTCGATGACTCAATGATACTGGCAAACCGCTTGATGAAAACGGGAAGCAGAAGTACCAGTCTATCATTGGCAGTTTGAATTGGCTCATGCAAGGAACACGGCCGAATATCGCCTTTACAGTCTCGATGCTCAGTAAATTCCTCTCTGCACCAAGCTCCGAACATCTAGCTGCAGCCATCTATACATTACGCTATCTACGAAACACATCAGACCTTGCAATCCAGTACAGTACAGAACGGCAAACTAAGCTGCCTACCGATCGGCCTATAGGCTTCACAGACTCAGACTTTGCTGGTGATCTAGACGACCCAAAGTCCACCTCTAGCTATGTTTTTACGCTTGGTAATGGTGCCATTTCCTGGCGTGCTCACAAGCAGCCACTCATCGCATTCTCTACAGTGGAAGCGGAATACATCAGCGCATCAGATGCCGCCAAGGAAGAGATTTGGATCAGTTCTCTTTTCAAACGCCTTCTTAGCCTTGACGCCTACCCACAGGAAATCTTTGTCCGAGATGCCTGCGAGTGTAACGCTATTCGCACCACCTACCTTCCAACATCCGAGATGACTGCAGATATCATGACGAAGAGCCTCCCACGGGAGACCCACTGGAAACATGTCAATGGGATGGGAATGGTTCGATGGGCAGCAGGGGAATCATATGGCAAGTGGATGGCGCTTGGTCCGATGAATTGAGTTTCTCTCTTTGGTGGATGCGCTCTTTCTCTTATGGCCATGCTTTTCCTATGGGTTTTTACATGGCTACGAGTTTTAATGAGGCATCCGGGGATGTCATGGGACTTCTGTTTTTCTGTCCTTCTTTTTTACTTTCTTTATTGCCTCATTGTTCGAGGGGAAGTGTTAGATATATCGATCGCCCAACGAGGCCCACCAAGGCCTGCCTGGACCACTGCGGGCAGATGCCCGTACGGAAGGTATCGGGTGGCGCAGGTGGCAAATGGCCACCGGCGACATCCAGGCCCGGCGACATCTAGGCCCGGCGACATCTAGGCTGCTACGAGCAGATGCGCAGAAGGTATTTACTGGCATGGGTGGCCAATGGCCACCGGTGACATCTAGGCTCAGCGGTGGCAAGTTGCCACCAAAGGATCTAGAAGCCGGTGATTGGTAATGGGCTGGATGTGCCTGTATATATAGAGAGTGGTCCTCCGGTCTCGGTGGAAAGATTAAGCAACGGAATCCCTACCTATAGATAGTCGAATACATTTGACAGTCTAGCATGGCGTCTACTATCCATGCAGAGAATCCGCTCGAACGCTAGATCTTGCAAGATGTCAACTGTCCAAGCAGTGTATCCATTCGGACACTATATCTGGCAAGGCGACTACTATCAATGTAAGGTATCCATTCGAATGCTACATCTGGCAAGGCATCAACTACCCACAGAGAGCACCCTCGTGACCTGCGTTCAAATGCTACATCTGGCGTACATCACCTGTCCATGGTGGGTATCAGTTGGAGTACTATTTCTAGCGAGATGTCAACTATCCACACAGAGATCCCTTGCGACCTGCGTTCCAATGCTACATCTGGCGTACATCGCCTCTCCACACTGTGCATCTGTTGGAATGCTATTTCTGGCGATGCATCAACTATCCACACAGAGAACCCGTTCAAACGCTACATCTGGCGAGGTATCAACTACCCCCACAGAGAACTCTCATGACTTGCGTTCAAACACTACTTCTGGCGGGACATCAACTATCCACACAGAGTAGCTTCGCCTCTTCTGTACAGACACAATGTATGGCGTGGCATCTACTATTCATGAAGTCTGAGGTTCACCATACGGGGTGAAAAATATCTGTTTACACAATTCCGGAACAACAAACTTCACACACAAAATGACGTAACATCAAGTGACAGCAGGCAAAGAATACATTTGAAATTTGCAACAAGAGAGAAATCAATTGTGAGCAAAGACAGCATTCGGCAACAAGATCCAGTATGAAAATCTGACCTGCAAATCCAGTGAGCGTATCCGGTGAACGAATCAGGCGAGAGAATCCAGCGAGTGAATCTGGCGGGTGAATCTGGCAAGAGGATTCGGCGAGAGAATCGGTGAGAGAATCAACGAGAGAAACAGCAAGAAAATCTGCGAGAGAAACAGTAAGAATAACAGCAAGAGAAACAGCAAGAGAATTCAGCAAGAAAATCGGCAAGAAAATCGGCAAGAAAATCAAAGAGAGAATCTGCAAGACAATCAAAGAGAGAAACAGCAAGAGAATCGGCGAGCGAATCTGGCAAGCGAATCTGGCAATAGAATCTGGTAATAGAAACAGCGAGAGAATCAGCGAGCGAATCTGGCGAGTGAATCTGGCAATAGAATCCTCCAATAGAAACAGCAAGAGAAATAGTGAGAGCAACAGTGAGAGAAGGGGTAAGAGAATCTGCGAGAGAATCAACAAGAGAAACAGCAAGAGAATCTGTGAGAGAAACAGCAAGAGAAACAGCAAGAGAATTCGGCGAGAGAATTGGCAAGAGAATTGGCAAGAGAATTGGCAAGAGAATCTGCAAGAGAATCTGCAAGAGAAACAGCGAGAGAACCGGCGAGCGAATCCGGTGTGCGAATCGAATGAGGTAATTCAGCAAGAAAATCAGCGAGAGAAGCAGCGAGAGAAACAGTGAGAGAATCGGTAAGAGAATCAGCGAAAGAATCCACTGAGAGAATCGAGCTGCAGCTACTTGGGAATCCAACAAGAGACGTTATTTCCGTCTGTGCTGTGATTGCTTGTTGTCAGCTTGCCTCACCAATCCGGCTGCAAGAATTGAGTTTTGCTGGACTACTGGATGAGTCACTAGCTAGCAGTGACGGATAGCCTTTTATCAACCGTCCCCACTTCTTCCTCTTCTTCTTTCTTCTTTACACAACAACATCTAGATTCCCAAGGAACACCAACAATCGCCATCATGTTTTGCCACTTGCCTGACCCCACCTGCGGTCAACCCTCTTGTTGGATTCGCTCACTCTCGATCCGCTAGATTTTCTCGGTGATTTTCTCAATAATTCTTTCACTGGATTCTCTCACTGATTCTTTTTCACGATTCCCTCGCTCAATTATCTTATTAGATTCTCTCGCTGATTCTTTCCCTGGATTCTCTCGCAGGATTCTCTTGCAGGATTCTCAGGCTGCATCCTCTCTCCGTATTCTCTGGTTGTTCCTCTCGCCGATTATCTTGCCGATTATCTCTCTGTTTCTCTCGTTGTTTCTCTTGCCAATTCTCTCGCTGGATTCTGTTGCTGAATTCGCTTGCTGAATTCGCTCTCCGATTCTCTCGCTGTTTCTCTCACCGATTCTCTCGCTGATTCTTTTTCTAGATTCTCCTGCCAGATTCTATTGCCAGATTCACACGCCGGATTCGCTCGCTGATTCTCTCGTTGTTTCTCTTGCCGATTCTCTCGCTGATTCTCACACTGGATTCTCTCACTGATTCTCATGCTGGATTCTCTCGCTGATTCTTTTGCTAGATTCTCTCACCAGATTTACTGGCTGGATTTGCTTGCTGGATTTGCTCACTGGATTCTCTCGTTGATTCTCTTGCTGATTCACTTGCTCGATTCGCTCGCTGATTTCTTTTACTAGATTGTCTCCCTGGATTCACTCGCTCGATTCGCTCTCATGTCGCTTGATTCTTTTGCTTAGTTCTCTTGCCATATTTGCTTTTGGCTTGCTCTGGATTCTCACACTTGCTTTGCATTATTCGCAGGATTACCCCACTAGTTACCTTAGTAGATGCTCTTTCCGGATGACCTCGCCAAATGCTATTGTTGCTGCCTTTTCAACGTGCTGGCACATTTCGATGGATTCTATTGCTAGACGGTTTTCCAAGGATATCTGTTCTATATAGTATTCTTATATTAGATAAAACAATTTTAAAATACCATGTACAGAATATTGTCGGCATTAGCTATTTTTGGGTGCGTTTGTATGTGCAATCCTACGTTTACATGGTGGGGTTGCGTTCTCAGTAAGGTTTCCTCATGCACACGCAGTGCTTCCGTGCAAAGTACAGAGTTGTTATTAGTAAACGTGATACTGGGTTGGTAATCGAGATGGTGGGTGTCGCAGTCGTCACGCTGCGTGTATTTTCTACATGACGGGATCCCGTTCGTAATACAGGGGTTTTCGTTAATGAATGTGACCTGCTTTGGTATTGGAGATGGCAGGCGTCGCCATCGCCCCGTCTTGAGTATAGTCTACATGATGGCATCCCATTCGTAATACTAGGTTTTCTTTAATGAACGCGACCTGCGTTGCTAACGGAAATGGTTGATGTCTACGTTATTATGAATATTTTTCTTTGTAATGCTGATTTGTGTGAATTCCCATGTACACAAGTGGGGGTTTTCAGTAAAAGTGTTACAAGCGCTGGAAGCATGTACATGCTCCCAGCACGAAAAAAAAAAATCCCGATGTGGCTTCGCGGAGGAGTGTCTGCCACGGTGTTATCAGAGGGCTGTTTCGCAGTAGGTGGTGGGAGGAGATAAGGTCCATGCCGTATGGGTATGGGTCTGCTGTGATGTTGGGGGGTGGGTCAGAGGGTGATCTGTTGCAGAAGACTCTCCATATTGCTTGTGTGTTAGCCCAGTCCACCCTATGGAGGTGGCTGGGGAACTTCAAAATGAGGGCTTCGACAGTAGTAGTTCTGTTTTCCACCATTGGAGGAGCTCTGTATGTGCCTGAGCCAGTAGCCAGATCTTGCTGGTGAGCACGAATCAGCAGGGGACAGCAGAGGAGGCTCACCGTTTAGCAAGTGTGTCGGCTTGTTCATTGCCATTGATGTTGCAGTAGGAGGGGCACCAGGTTCCTCCAGTTCGTCGTGTCGGTCGTGATTTTCTTTTTTATGGTTCGAAGGCGCCAAAGTCCAGCTCGGGCGAGTCCGGATCGCTCACATTGGTGCCATCTGGTGTGTTGTGGCTTCTGTCATATCGGATGAGTGCAAAGTGTCCCAGGCCAGTTGCCCATAGGGAGTGGTGTAGCGGGTTTGAGTTTTCGGGTGTAGTGATGAACTCCAGAGACTGGATGTCTCCTGTGGTGACTTCGCAGAGGAGTACCCGCTATGGCGTTAGCAGCGGGCAGTCTCACAGTAGGTGGTGGGAGGAGATAAGGTCCGTGCCATATGGGTACAGGTTTGCAGTGATGTTTGGCGGTGGGTCGGAGGGTAATCAGTTGCAGAAGACTCTCCATATTGCTCATGTGTCGGCCCAGTCCACCCCATGGAGGTGGCTGAGAAACTTCAATGAGGGCTTAGAGAGTAGTAGTTCTGTTTTCCACTGTGGGAGGAGCTCTGTACGTACCTGAGCCAGTAGCCAGGTCTTGGTGGTGAGTGCGAATTGGCAGGAGACAGCAGAGATGGCTCCTCATTTGGCAAGTGTGTCAGCTTGTTCGTTGTTGTTGATGTTGCAGTGGAAGGGGCACCTGGTGGTGGAGATTGTCCAGCCTAGTAGGCTGAGGCTAATTGTTTCCAGAGCCTGGCGGGCGTATTCATGGTTATGTTTGTTGAATCATAGTGTTTGAAGTGCCACCCGGTTATCCATGCAGATGATTGCTGTGGCCCATGGTGTGGTAGTGGTGAGGAGGGATGTAACTGCTTCTTGGATTGCGTGGAGTTCAGTGTCGTACATCTCGACCTGGTTGCCAAGGTGACAGCTGCCTTCCCTATGCTGGTAGAGTTGTTGGTCACTCCAGTGGAAGGTCATCCATCCACATCCGACTGACACATTCTCAAGTTTGGAGCCATCAGTGTAGAAAACGATGGTGTGGTTTGGTAGTGTGTGGAGCCATTCTTCATGGAGCTGTTGGGGTGTTGCTGTTTTGTCAGAGTTTGGGGAGGGGAGCATGTTGGTTCCTTCTGCTATCAAGGTGGTGGTACGGTCCTCCAGTTTGCCTTGTGTTAGGTGTTTGCTGAGTGACTAGAGGCGCTGGAGTCCTGGAAGGTTGGGGTGGGTGTCCTGTGGGCCAGTGGCAGGTCTAGGGCATGGTGTCGGGGGAGGAGGTAGAGTGGGATGGTATATCGCAGGGATAGATAGTCCAGGTATGCCTCCATTGGCGAGAGTTGTGACAGTGTGATGTGGTTCATCATTCTGGTGTTGAGGGGAAGTCCCGTAATCCATCGGGTGACTGAGTTGTAGGTGGTATGTAGGATTGCAGTGATCCTTGGGGTGCCCGTCCGCTATGCTGGTGATACCCAGGACATTGTGGGAAGGATTGCCGTCATTGCCAGGTGGTGAGCTACCTGCGCGGAGATACCACATGAGTGGTGTTGTAGGAAGTTGAGGCTGCCGAGGGCCTGGTTGCCATTGGCAGCTGCCATGGTGGCATGGTGTGAGAAGCTGAGCGATTCATCGATGTGCACTCCTAGGTACTTGATTTGTCGTGTGGCTGTAATGGTGTTGTTTTTTATGCTGATGGGGGGGTGTGTGCTAAGACTCTTGTCCTTATCTTTGCTGGTAAGGGGGAGACAGTAGAGCAGTTCAGTCTTGGGTGGTGCAAAGATTAGTCCAAGGTGGACTCTCCTGCAGAGGTGTCCTTCAGTCCTTTCTTCGAGGAGTCTGTTGGCTCTGGCAATTGTTGTCTACATTTGGACCATACAGCCGTCATCTACCTAGGATGTATTGACTGCATCGTGGGGTTGATAGTTCTTTTCGAGTATGATGGCATTGCTGTAGATGAGGAACAGGGCTGGGGAGACTGGGGATCCTTGGGGCAGCCCACATCTGTATGGTTAGGGCTCCTCTGATTGTTGGTCAAAGCAGAAGGTGATTTTTCGGTCAGCATTAAAGGCAGTGACCCACTCTGTGAGGTACTGGGGCGTGCATCACTCTTGCATGGCCTCTCGGAGTTTTGCTGGATGGACCTGGTTGAAGATGCCCTCGATGTCATAGGTGAGAACAGCCGGCCGTAGTGGGATTTTGTTAGCTGCATACTTCTGGCTGATTGCCCTGGCAATAGGAGTAATTGTTCTGAGTAGGGCATCGATTGCAGTGTTCTCCGCCTGGGCTCCCATCTGTCAGGAGTGTGTGGTCCCACAGGTGAGGGCAGCCTGGGAGAGCCACTTGGTGACAATAGATTCCAGGAGTTTTCCGAAGCATGATTGGAGAGAGATGGGGTGGGAGGATTTGGGGTTGGAGTATGTTTTCTTACCTGATTTGGGGATGATCACACAGTTTGCTGTTTTCCATTCTGGTGGGTGGGTGCCCCAGGTGAGGTAGGCTGTGAACAGTTGTGGGAGGAGGTGGGGGGCCGCAGCATTGAAGTGGCATAGGATAGTGTATGAGATGTCATCTGGGCTGACTGAGGTTCCATATTTCAGGTGGGTGATCACCAGATGTGTCTTCTGTAGTGTGACCGGCCTTGTGTGGTGGCGGATGTCCTTTGTGGAGGTGAGGAAGCCCAGGGGAAGTCATGTTCATGGGTTTGTGTTAACTGAGGGGAAGAGTGCATCACGTAGTGCATTGCACTTGCCTTGAAAGGTTGTTCGTCCATTGAGAGGATGGATTGATTTGTTGTGACACTGGGGTTGTATCGTAACCGGAGTGTGGTGAGAATCAAAGGTAATCAGGCTACTTTCGATAATTCACAACGGAATAATCTTAGATCTTGTGTGTGGGTTTTCGGTGGTAGTGTTGGTGAGGATGTTTCGTGCTGGGTTTTCTCTCGTCGGGCGAAAACCCCTTCCTTTTTATTTGAGTGTAGCTAGCGTGCAAGATGGTGACTCAGATTTGGATTCCCCTGAGGTGCATGGACCTCGTGGGTGACCCATTGGTCCTGGCAGGGTGTAGATAAGGGGAGATGAGGTTTCATGCAAGCAGGCGGGGTGCTATCCCTACCAGACTCTCTTCCGTGCGCCATCAGCAGGCGACGTGGCATCCCCTCCTTTTGGGGGAGGGGTCCTAGCCCAAGTCCAGCGGTCTGTATGCCATCAGCAGGCATTGTGGCATCCTCTCCTTTCGGGGGAGAGGTCCTAGTCCAAGCACCTCTCCGTTTTGCAATCTTCCCCTCATCTCCGGAGATACGTGTCTTACGTCCGTCTCGGCCATAAGCTCATCTCCGGTCCTTATCTCCATCCTAGACTCTTTGGGTGTGTTCCGTCATCCTTCCGTGCCTATTTCTAGCATAGATATGTACCCGAGATATTCTAGGTGTAACACTACCTCCCCTCTCCCTTAGCCTCGTCCCGAGCGCTAACATTTTTTTCTTTCTATCTAGGTAGCCCACCTCTTTTTCTGGATGTGTATCTTTCATGGGGTGACTTCTTTTGTAGTTACCGTGACTGTAGTCCTCCTCCCCTACAGCCCTCCCAACTGCTGGTCAGCAGGCACTCTCCCTTGAGTGTCCCGGGAACCCGGCACGGTTGGACCCTCAGAGTAGGCCTGTGCATACCCTTACTATCATGTCATATTGAGTCGTACTTGCCGCCGTGCTGCGTCAACGCTTTGGCGAACTGGGTGGAGTTCCAGGGTCGCAATGGCAGCAGGGAAAAGGGAGAGGCATGGTGTCCTTGGTGCTAGAATCCAGTGTATTCGGCAGTGACCGTACCCAGATCCTTCCGGGGGGAGACTAGTTTGCTGGAGCAGTGACCACGCTGTCGGGGACTCACTTCGCCTTCTGTGCCACCATATGCGCCGGTTCTGCCAGTCCCAGCCCGTCGCCAAGAGGTCGAGGTATCTGTTCTAAACGGTTTTCCTGACTCTGAACGTGTCCCGATCGCGTGCACTCCTCGCTGGGCGCCGGGTCAGCGGCTTTTCTGTCGTATTCGGTTTCGTGCTCAGATGTCTCTTGCCTGAGAGGCGGGTCTTTTTATGGTCCTCTTGCTTCCACGTCAGTCAGCCGGTAGTCCCTCGGCGCGTCCGGGTTTTGCCGATGAATTTCCTGGAGTTTCTCTAGACCGCCTACCGAAAAGTTGTCGAATGGTTCTTCCGTCCAGTCCTTGCGTTCCGGGTAGTCAAGCCATTTGACGAGGTATAGGATTCGTTTGATATTTCCCCGGCCGCGCTCGACCAAGGACATAACGTCCTCGACATCGTATTCCTCCGATTGTTCAATGTCGTCCGCCTCGCGTAGCACCTTCGAAGGGTTGGGAGGCGCTCAGTGTTCGTTCGTTCGATAGGGTTCGAGTAGCGAGACATGGAAGACGTTGTGGATTTTCCATTTTCGCGGTAACGTGAGGCGGACAGCCAGGGGGGAAACGATTTTCTCGATCTGGAAGGGGCCATAATTCTTGTGATCCAGCTTCCTTGAAGGTCGGCGCATTTTGATGTTGCGGCCGCTGAGCATCACCAGGTCGCCCACCTGATATGCCGGGGGTTCTTTTCAGGTCGGGTCGGTATATCGGCGTATTCGCTCCTGTGCCTCTTCGAGTCCTTTTCTGAATTCGTCGTGCACGGTGTGCATCCAGTGGGCGTATACCTTGCTGGCTGGATTGAGGGGCTCTGTTGACGCTGGGTCTATGGCCATGGGGTGAAAGCCATAGTTAGCGTAGAACGGAGTCATACCATTTCCCACTGTGACTGAGTTGTTGTAAGTGAACTCGGCCATGGGTAGCAGGCGTACCCAGTCATCTTGTTCCTTGCCGACGAATGCTCGGAGGTAGGCCTCGATCATTTGGGTGAGTCGCTCCAATTGCCCATCCGTCTGCAGGTGAAATGCTGTTGACATACGTGGTCAAATCTCCAAGAGCCGCAAGAATTCCTTCCAAGTTTCCGACGTAAACCTGGAATCTCAGTCTGACACAATGTCAGTGGGGAGGCCATGATACTTCCATATTTCCCGGGCGAAAATGACAGCCAGTTCTGCCGCTGTCTTCCCCTCCTTTCTCAGGGGGAGGAAGTGCGCCATTTGGGTGAATCGGTCAATAACCACCCATAGCTGGTCACAGTCGTCCGAGGTTGGGAGTTCCGTGATGAAGTCTATTGCTATGGACTGCCATGGGGCGTAAGGCAATTCCAGCGGGGAGGACAGTCCGTATGGTTGGTGTCGGGATGCTTTGTTGTGCTGGCACTCGGGGCAACTTCTGACAAAGTCAATGATTCGTTCGTTCATTTTTGGCCACCAGAAGTTCCACCGGATTAGCTCGATGGTTTTGTCCTGGCGCATGTGTCCTGCCACCTTCGTGTCGTGCTCTGATTCCAGAATCCTTTCTACCAGCCCTTTCGGAACCCAGAGCAGGTTTTTTCGGTATAGCACCCTGTTTTCGTTTCCTAGTTCCTTGACCTTTCGGTCTTTTGATGGCAGTTCATCCGTCGCCGCTTCCTGTTTCTTGGCCTTTTCGTAGGCTTCGTCCTCCTTTCCTTCCTTTCTGACATCTGTCAGAAATTCCTCTGCCCACCTTCTCGTGGGGAGCGTTGTCATTCTGGCTGATGAGCAAATGAAGGAGCGTCCTAGTCATTCTTCGAAGTGGTTTTCTCCCAAAACCGTTGTTATCGGCTGGTTTTCTATCCCCCCCTTTTCAGGGCGATACTCCAAACGCCTTGACAACGCATCTGGCTTCCCATTTTGAGTGCCTGGTCAGTAGTAGATTCTGAAGTTAATACCAGCTAGCTCCTATGCCCAGCGCGCTTGTCGCCGGTTTAGCACTTTGGTTGTGGTAAAGTACTCGAGGTTTTGGTGGTCCGTCCAGACTTCTACTTGGTGGACTGCTCCTTTGCAATATCGTCTCCAGTGTTTGAACGCGTCAACTACTGCCAGGATTTCCTTATCGTGGATTTCGTAGTTGATTTCCGCGGGCTGGAATTTTCTGGAGTGGAACTGTCAGAATAATGGGCGTCCGGAGATGACGGACCGGAGACGGCGTCCGGAGATGACGGACCAGAGGCAACATGTCCGGAGATGACAGCAGCCTTAGTCTCCGAGCACCGGTTCGGGAGACA
>Ga0307516_10000404_pt1 | contig 56498 bp, 59 predicted proteins | sample 19_EM_MG_FD_203310 | JGI IMG/M metagenome (GOLD analysis project Ga0307516, IMG submission 203310) | Populus trichocarpa ectomycorrhiza microbial communities from riparian zone in the Pacific Northwest, United States - 19_EM | ecosystem: Host-associated > Plants > Roots > Unclassified | place...
GTATCCATGGGGTCACAAAGGGTCCTGGGGTAAAGTTGATGGTCTGGGGGTGTATTTGGGGGCGTAACAAGGGGCCTCTTATCCCTATCTTCGAGAAGTCAGTCAATCGATGGGTGTATATCGGAGTTCTCGAGGACGACCTCGTTGACGTCCACCAGGAGGTGCACGACACGCTCGGAGACCCTGTCTTTCAGCAGGGTAACGCAAAAATACATACTGCGAAGGATACCATGGCTTGGTTCGAGGAGCACAACATTCAGGCCATGACATGGCCCGCCAACTCGCCAGACATGAACCCGATCGAGCACATGTGGAAGAGGCTGAAGGAGAGGATGCATAAGAGGTTTCCAGAAATTCACAAGACACCCGGCGGTCCGGACAGCGTGAGAAGGGCCCTTGCAGAGGCTCTCACTGACACTTGGAGGGAAGAGATTGAGGGGGACTTTCTGGAGACGCTGTGGGAGTCGATACCTAGGAGGGTGGCTGCTTCGCTGGAAGCGAAGGGCTGGTACACAAAGTACTAATTTTTTTTGGCTGTAAAATTGTTAGAAGCTGCACTTGTATCTAAAGACTATGTATGCCAGTTTTTATTACTTTCTATTGTGTTGTTGCTGAGTTAGAGAGGTATATGTGTGTGGTGGGGTGGCGTCGTCGGGGCGGATGTATGGAAACTTTTGGCCCGGTACTTTAGTATAGAAAAACATAAGACACATCACGTTTGAGCGATTCCATCACACGTCAACGATCAAATCATCTCGTTCCATCTCTCTCTTTCTCTCTCTCTCTGCTCATGTGAAGACTCTCAGAGGAACGGTGATTGGGCAATCTTCAACACCCGCTACAAAGAACAAAGCCTACGTTGCCTGTCAAGCTGGACGGAGTAGTCAAGGCAGGATCTTGACACTCGCCAATTCACTTGCCAATTCACTTGCCAGATTCTCTCCCAGATTCTCTTGCGGGATTCTCTTGCAGGAGTCTCTTGCTGATTCTCCCACTGGATTCTCTTGCTGGATTCGCTTGCTGATTTGTTCAGTGGATTCTTGCTGGATTCTCTTGCTGGATTCTCTTGCTGGATTCTCTTGCTGGATTTGCTCTCTCAATTTGCTTGCTGGATTTCCTTGCTGGATTTGCTCGATGATTCTTGCACTGTTTCTCTTGCAGGAGTCGCTCACTGGATTTGCTTGCTGGATTTGCGCGCTGGATTTGCTCAGTGATTCTCTTGCTGATTCTCTTGCTGGATTCTTTCTCTGATTCTCTTGCTGATTCTCTTGCTGGATTCTCTTGCTAATTCTCTTGCTGGATTCTCTTGCTAATTCTCTTGCTAGATTCTCTCGTTGGATTCTCTCGCTGGATACTCTCGCTGATTGTCTCGCTGAATGCCCCCACTAAATTCGCTTGCTGGATTCGCTCGGTGGTTGTCTCGCTGATTCTCTTGCTGGATTCTCTTGCTGATTCTCTTGTTTGATTCTCTTGCTGGATTCTCTTGCTGATTTCCTCGCTGGATTCTCTCGCCGAATCTCTCACTGGCTTTCCTCAGTGTATTCCCTTGCTGATTCTCTTACTGGGTTCACTTGCTGATTCTGTTGCTAGATCCACTCTCGGCTAGCCAGCATCTCTCACCGGATTTACTCGCTGATTCTCTTGGTGGATTCACTTGCTGGATTCTCTCGCCGATTGTCTTGCTGGCATCAGGAGAAAAAAAAATTTACGTCCTTAGCATCTGGACACACTAGACGCTCTGGACGTTTCAGACACAACCTGTTTAACTAGGACGCAGATCACCACGGCACCGTGCATCCGGACGCAGTACGCCATGGCATCTGCTTACCGGACGGAGTGTGGCAGGGTATTTTCCTTCTGGACGCACGGTGTTAGGGCATTTTCCTTCTGGATGCAGCTGTGTCACGGCATCTTCCTTCTGGACACAGCTGTGTCAGGGCATCTTCCTTCTGGATGCAGCCGTGTCAGGGCAAATGGCATCCGGACGATACGTGTCATGCCACCGTGGTTACGCTGGCTGTCAAGGCAGGGAACCTTGCAGCAAATACTTGCATCACATTCACAAACACGCAGCAAGTTCCAGGTATAGTGACTCAGTCCAGTTCTATTATCTATCTATATCTAATGTACATCTATATATGCTACTACCACACTTCGCGTCTCCAGCACAAGCACCCAGCGTCACATCCATCGCCGCGATTATCACCTGTAGAAATGCTGTTTTGATGCATGTAGCATTGCTCTGAGTGTCGGAAACAAAGGAAAGTTGGCAAATACGACACGATGCGATGCGCCCAACGCGATGAGCACAATGTGATGAGCACAACGACTATGAGCAGGATGGCAATAAGGATGCGGGCGGCATGGACGATAGCGAATAGGATGCGGTGAGCATGAGAGCGAGTAAGTGGCGGCGAGTATGAGAGCAAGTAAGACACGACAAGGACGATAGCGAGTAGGACACGGCGAGTATGATGGCGAGCTTTGTGGTATGGTTAGCACAGCTCTCAGAGTGACAGAGACACCGGGATGTTGTAGAATATACAGTGACGAGTCAATGTCAATGAGGGTGCCGGCGGCGAGGACGATAGCTAGTTGGAGGCGGCGAGCACAATGGCGAGCTTTGTGGCATGGTTAGCACAGCTCTCAGAGTGACAGAAACAGCGGTGGGAACTGGTACAATACGATGTGACGAGTACAATGTCATTGAGGAGGATGTCAATGTGTTTGATGGCAGTGGGGATGGCGGTGAGTAATCTAGCAAGAAAGGTGCGACGACTAAGATGTTGATGAGGAAAATGTCGACAAATAAGACATCATGAGTTTGATGGTTGGGACTGGCATCGGGAAAATTTTTTTTCGCACTGGGAGCGTGTACATGCTTCCAGCGCTTGTAACGCTTTCACCGCAAACCCCCTCTTGCGTACGTGGAAATTCGTACCAATACGCGTTACAACGTAAAATATTCCTATCAATGCAGATATCAACCATTTCCGTTACCAATGCTGGTCGCATTGATTAACGGAAACCCCGTATTACGAACGGGATCCTATCGTGTAGATGATACTCTCGGCGTGGCGACGCTGATGCCTGCCGTCTCCAATACCAACGCAGGTCACCTTGATTAATGGAAACCCTGTACTATGTACACACTCGCTGCGTGTAGACGATACTCACTGCATGTAGACGATACTCTCTGCTTGTAGACGATACTCTCTGCGTGTTGACGATACTCTCTGCATGTAGACGATACGTTCTGCGTGTAGACCATACGCTTTGCTTGTAGACGATACTCTCTACGTGTACTAATCTGGAAATAAAATATTTTGCGTTCGGAGCGTATATTAACTATCTAGCAACAGAATACATCGACAGTGACGCACAAGATACAGTAAAGGTATCAACAAAGGCATTGGAAGAGTATTTCCAGCAAGTAAGTCCCACAAGCACATGAAGCGAGGAAATCCAACAAACAAATCCAGAACTAATCTAGCAAGAGAATCAGCAAGAGAATCAGCGAGTGAATCCAGCAAGAGAATCAGCAAGAGAATCAGCAAGAGAATCGACGAGCGAATCGACGTGAGAATCGATGAGAAAATCGACGAGCGAATCGAGCAAGAGAATCCGCAAGAGAATCAGCGAGAGAATCGACAAGAGAATCGACCAGCGAATCGATGAGAGAATCGACCAGAGAATCGACAAGCGAATCGACAAGAGAATCAGCGAGAGAATCTGCGAGAGAATCTGCGAGAGAATAAGCGAGCGAATCCAGCGAGCGAATCTAGCAAGAGAATCAGCGAGAGAATCAGCGAGAGAATCTGCGAGAGAATCTGCGAGCGAATCCAGCAAGCGAATCTAGCGAGAGAATCAGCGGGTGAATCAGCGGGCGAATCTAGTATGAGAATCAGTGAGAGAATCAGCGAGAGAATCGACAAGAGAATCGACGAGTGAATTGACGAGTGAATTGACGAGAGAATTGACGCGAGAATTGACAAGCGAATTGACGAGAGAATCAGCGAGAGAATCAGCTTGAGAATGGGCGAGAGAATCAGCGAGAGAATCAGCGAGAGAATTAGCGAGCGAATCCAGTGAGCGAATCGGCGAGAGAATTAGCGAGCGAATCCAGTGAGCGAATCAGCGAGAGAATCAGCGGGCGAATGTAGTAAGAGAATCAGCGAGAGAATCAGCGAGAGAATCAACGAGAGAATCGACGAGCGAATCGACGAGTGAATCTAGCGAGTGGGTCCTGCGAGAGAAACTAGTAAGAGAATCAGTAAGAGAATCAGCTTGGGAATCAGCAAGAGAATCCAGCGAGCGAATCGAGCAAGAGAATCAGGCAAGAGAATCAGGCAAGAGAATCAGCCAGAAAACCAGAGAGAAAATCCTGAGGACCGAGAGCGAGTGAATCCAACAAGACAGTCGACCGGATGCGGGGTTAGGCAAGTGGCAAAAATTGATGGCGACTATTGGTATTCCTTGGCAATATGGATACGTTGTTGTGTAAAGAAGAAAGAAGAAGAATTTGAAGAAGAGGGGATGCAGGATAAAAAGGCTATCCGTCACTGCTGGCTAGTGACTCATCCAGTAGTCCAGCAAAACGTGATTCTTGTTTCCGGGTTCGTAAGTCAAGCCAACTACGAGCAAACACAGCAGACACGGAAATCACGTCTCTTACTGGATTCGCTCGCCGCATTCCCTCGCTGATTCTCTCGCTGGTACTCTCACTAGATTCCCTCGCTGCTTTTGCTCGCTGGATTCTCTCGCTGGATTCTCTCACTGATTCTCTTGCTCGATTCGCTCGCTGGATTCGCTCACTGATTCTCTTGCTGATTCTCTCGCTGATTCTCTCGCTGATTCTCTCGCTGATTCTCTCACTGGATTCTCTTGCTGATTCTCTTGCTAGATTCGCTCGCGGCTTATTGGATTCTCTCGCGGATTCTCTCGCGGATTCTCTCGCCGGTTCTCTCGCTAGACTCACTCGCTGGATTCACATGCTGGATTCACTTCATTGATTTGCTTGCTGGATTCTCTTGATGATTCTCTCCCTGATTCTCTCACTGGATTCTCTCGCTGGATTCTTTCCATGATTCTGTTGCTGATTCTCTTGCCAGGTTCTCTTTTTGAAGTTTTGTACTGGATCGTGCCGCCAAATTTGTTTTTTCGTCTTTGCTCACAATTCATTTACCGCTTGATGTACATTTCAAATGTATTCTTTGCATGCTGTCACTTGATGTTGCTATGTCGTTTTTTGTTTGAAGTTTATTAGTCCTGAATAGTTTAAAAATATATATTTCACACTGTGTGGTGAACCTCAGACTTCGTGAATAGTAGATGCCACGGCAGACATGTGTTCCGTACGGACGTTACGCAGGTACTTTGCGTGGATAGTAAACACCCCGCCAGAGGTAGCATTTGAAGGGAAGTTGTGAAGGTACTTTGCGTGGATAGTAGACGCCCCGCCAGTGGTAGCTTTTGAACGAAGGTTGCGTTTGTACTCTGCGTGGATAGTAGACGACCTGCCAGAGGTAGTGTTTCAATGGACGTTGCGAGGGTACTTTGCATGAATAGTAGATGCCCCGCTAGAAATAGCGTTCAATGAAGGTTGTGTTTGTACTCTGCGTGGTTAGTCTATACTGCGCCGGAGGTATCGTACGAACGGAAGTTGCGAGGGTGCTCTGCGTGGATAGTAGACGCCCCACCAGAGATAGCGTTCGAACGAAGGTTGCGTTTGTGCTCAGTGTGGATAGTAGACACCCGGTCAGAGGTATCGTACGAACGGAAGTTGCGTGGGTAATCTGCCTGGATAGTGGACGACCCGCCAGAGGTAGTGTTCGAATGGAAGTTGCGAAGGTACTTTGCCTGGATAGTAGATGCCCCACCAGTTGTAGCGTTCAAATGGAAGTTGCGAGGGTACTTTGCGTGAATAGTTGATGCCCCGCCAGAGGTAGCGTTCGAATGAAGGTTGCGTTTGTCCTCTGCGTGGATAGTCGATACTGCACAGGAGGCATCGTACGAACGGAAGTTGCAAGGGTAATCTGCGTGGATAGTAGACGACCCACCAGAGGTAGCGTTCGAATGGAATTTCCGAGGGTACTCTGCGTGGATAGTAGACACCCGGTCAGAGGTTGCGGTCGAATAGAAGTTGCGCGTGTACTTTGCGTGGATAGTAGATGCCCCGCCAGAGGTAGCGTTCGAACGGAAGTTGCCAAGGTACTTTGCATGGATAGTAGTCGCCATACCATACATAGCGTTTGAACGATAGTTGCAAACGTACTCTGCATGGATAGCGGACGACACCCCAGATGTAGCGTTTGAATGAAGGTTGCATTTGTACTCTGCGTGGATAGTCGATACTGCACAGGAGGTATCGTATGAACGGAAGTTGCGAGGGTACTCTGCGTGGATAGTAGACGCCCCGCCAGAGGTAGCGTTCGAACGAAGGTTGCGTTTGTACTCTTCGTGGATAGTCAATACTGCACAGGAGGTATCATATGAATGGAAGTTGCGAGGGTACTCTGCGTGGATAGTAGATGCCCCGCCAGAGGTAGCGTTCGAACGAAGGTTGCGTTTGTGCTCAGTGTGGATAGTAGACACCCGGTCAGAGATATCGTACGAACGGAAGTTGCGTGGGTAATCTGCGTGGATAGTCGACGACCCACCAGAGGTAGCGTTTGAACGATGGTTGCGTTTGTGCTCCGTGTGGATAGTAGACGCCTGGTCAGAGGTATCGTACGTATGGAAGTTGTTTGGGTAATCTGCGTGGATAGTGGACAACCCGCCAGAGGTAGCGTTCGAACGGAAGTTGCAAAGGTACTTTGCGTGGATAGTAGTCGCCATACCATACGTAGCGTTTGAACGATAGTTGCAAACGTACTCTGCATGGATAGCGGACGACACCCCAGATGTAGTGTTCGAATGAAGATGTTGCATACAGACTACAAATGATGTGTTGAATGCATTTTAACGGTAAATTGCTTTCTGCAGTACGTTTCAACGCTCCCAACGTTGCTAACGCGACACCGCATTGCAACTCATATTTTTTTTTCCTGATGTATGATGTCAATGCGAAGAACAACGACGATTATCTAGGACAAGGTGAAAGGAGAAGAAAAAAGGGGTCTAGGAGTGATGGAGATGCCGAACCTTGCGGAAGCGCAAGTGTTAGTAATGGCATGGCACTTTGCATTGGCATCATACATGCCATGTCCTACTCACTATCTATTGTTCTCACCGCCAGCAATCTCATTGATATTGTACTTGTCACCTTGTATTGTACCACTACCCACTGCCATTCCTGCCACTCTGAGAGCTGTGCTAACCATGCCAGAAACCTCGCCACCATACTCGCTGTGTCCTACTCACTATCGTCCTCGCTGCCGGTACCCTCATTGACAATTCGTCACTGTGTATTCTACAATTTCGTGGTATCTCTGTCACTCTGAGAGCTGTGCTAGCCATCCCACAAAGCTCGCCATCATACTCGCTGTGTCCTACTCGCTATCATCCACGCTACTGGCGTCCTCATTGCCATCCTCCTCATAGTTGTTGTGCTCATCGCGTCGAGCACATCGCATCATGTCGTATTTGCCAACTTTCCTTTGTTTCCGACACTCAGGGCAAAGCTACGTCAGTCACAGCATTACTACATGTGATGATTGTGACGATGGATATGACGCACATCAGGAATAAAAAATTTTGCGCCCTGAGCGTCCGGACGCACTAGATGCTCTGGACGCTTTGGACGCAACCTGCTTAACTCGGACGCAGTTCGCCATGGCACCGTGCGTCCGGACGCAGCTCGCCAGGGCATCTGCCTACCGGACGGAGCGTGTCAGAGCATTTTCCTTCTGGACGCAGCCATGTCAGGGCATTTTCCTTCTGGACGCAGCCGGGTGAGGGCAAATGGTGTCCGGACGACACATGTCATGGCACCGCGGTCACGCTGGCTGTCAAGGCACAGAACATCGCAGCAAATACTCTCGTCGCATTCGCAAACACGCAGCGGGTTCCAGGCATAGTGACTCAGTACAGTTCTATTCTTTATATCTAATGTACATCTATATATGCTACTACCAGACTTCGCGCGGAAACAAAGGAAAGTTGGCAAATACGAAATGATGCATTGAGCACGATGCGATGGGCACGATGCGATGAGCACGATGGGATGATCACGATGCGATGAGCACGACGCGATGAGCACGACGCGATGAGCACGATGACTATGAGTAGGATGGCGATGAGGACGCCGGCGGCGAGGACGATAGTAAGTAGGACGCGGCGAGTATGATGGCGAGCTTTGTGACATGGTTAGCGCAGCTCTCAGAGTGACAGACAGCGGGAAGTTATACAATACAACATGACAAGTACGATGTCAATGAGGGTGCCGGTGGTGAGAACGATAGCGAGTAGGACGCGGCGAGTAAGACGCGGCGAGTATGATGTCTATGAGAGTGCTGGCGGCGAGAACGATAGCGGGTAGGATGCAGTGAGTAAGACGCGGCGAGTATGATGTCCATGAGGGTGCCGGCGGCGAGAACGATAGCGGGTGGGACGCAGCGAGTGTGGGTGCGAGTAGGACGCTGCGGGTATGGGAGCGAGTAAGACGTGGTGAGTATTTGGCGAGCTTTGTGACATGGTTAGCTCAGCTCTCAGAGTGACAGACACTGGGGAGTTGTACAATACCCAGTGAGGAGTACGATGTCAATGAGGGTGCCGGTGGTGAGGACGATAGTGAGTAAGACGCGGCGAGTATGAGAGCGAGTAAGACGCGGTGAGTATGGTGGCGAGAAAGACGCGACGAGTATGATGGTGAGCTTTGTGACATATTTAGCACACCTCTCAGAGTGACAGGAACAGCGGTGGGAAGTGGTACAATACGAGGTGACGAGTACAATGTCGATGAAGAGGATGGTGGCAAGTAACGTAGTGAGAAAGGCGCGACGAGTAAAATGTCGATGAGGAAAATGTCGACGAGTAGGACGAGGTGAAAGAAGAAGAAAAAAGGGGTCTATGAGTGATGAGCGAGCCGAATCTTGCGAAAGTGCAAGCGTTAGTAATGGCTTGGCGCTTTCCATTGCCATCGTACTCGCCGCATCGTACTTGCTCTCATACTCGCCACGTCTTACTAGCTCTCATACTCGCCGCCTGCTACTCGCTATCGTTCCCACCGCCGGCACCCTCATTGACATCGTACTCGTCGCGTTGTATGGTACAACTTCCAGCTGTCTGCCACTCTGAGAGCTGCGCTAACCATGTCACGAAGCTCGCCATCATACTCGTCGCATCTTACTCGCCATTATACTCGCCGCCTGTTACTTGCTCGCATACTCGCCACGTCCTACTCACTATCGTCCTCACCGCCGGTACCCTCATTGACATCGTACTCATCACTGTGTATTGTACAACTTCCCGGTGTCTCTGTCACTCTGAGAGCTGCGCTAACCTTGTCACAAAGCTCGCCATCGTACTCGTCGCATCTTACTCGCTCCCATACCCGCCGTCTCTTACTCGCTCCCACACTCACCGCGTCCAACCCGCTATCGTTCTCGCCGCCAGCACCCTGATTGACATCATACTCGCCGCCTCTTACACACGCTCATACTCGCCGCGGCCTACTCGCTATCGTTCTCGCCACTGGGACCCTCATTGACATTGTACTCGTCACGTTGTATTGTACAACTTCCCACTGTCTGTCACTCTGAGAGTGGTGCTAACCATGTCACAAAGCTCGCCATCATACTCGCTGCGTCTTACTTGCAATCATACTCGCCGCGTCCTATGTGCTATCGTCCTCGCTGCCAGCATCCTCATCGCCATCCTCCTCATAGTCGTCATGCTCATGGAGTCGTGCTCATCGCGTCGTGCTCATCGTGTCGTGCTCAACGTGTCGTGTCGAATTTGCCAACTTTCCTTTGTTTCCGCACGAAGTGTGGTAGTAGCATATATAGATGTACATTAGATATAAAGAATAGAACTGGACTGAGTCACTATGCCTGGAACCCACTACGTATTTGCGAATGTGATGAGAGTATTTGCTGCGATGTTCTGTGCCTTGACAGCCAGTGTGACCGCGGTGCCATGACACGCGTCTTCTGGACACCATTTGCCCTGACACGGCAGCGTCCAGAAGGAAATGCCCTCACACGGCTGCGTCCAGAAGGAAAATGCCCTGACACGGCTCCATCCAGAAGGAAAATGCCCTGACATGGCTGCGTCCAGTAGGAAATGCCCTGACACGGCTGCGTCCAGAAGGAAAATGCCCTGACACGCGCCGTCCGGTAAGCAGATGCCATGCCAACTGCATCCGGACGCACGATACCGTGGCGAGCTGCGTCCGGATGCAGGGCGCCCTGGCATACCGCGTCTGAATGCATGGTGCCACGGCGTGCTGCGTCCGAATTCACATTGCCTGTGCGTTTCGCGTTCGGTGTGGTATGTGCCCTGCCAGGGTGCGTCCAGAGCTTCCCGAGCGCCTGGTGCGTCCGGAAGCAGATTTTTTTTCCTGATGCAGGGTGCTTGTGCTGGAAATGCGAAGTGTGGTAGTAGCATATATAGATGTACATTAGATATAGAGAATAGAACTGGACTGAGTCACTACGCCTGGAAACCGCTGTGTATTTGTGAATATGACGCGCATATTTGCTGAGAGGTTCCGTACCTTGACAGCCAGCGCAACCATGGTGCCACGACATACGTTGTCCGGATGCCATTTGCCCTTACACGGCTGCATCCAGAAGGAAAATACCCTGACACGGCTGTGTTTAGATGGAAAATGCCCTGACACCATGCATCCAGAAGGAAAATGCCCTGCCACGCTTCATCCAGTAAGCAGATGCCATGGCGAGCTGCGTCCGGACACATGGTGCTGTGGCGAGCTGTGTCCGAATTCACATTACCTCTGCGTTTTGCGTTGGGAGCGGTATGTGCGCTGCCAGGGTGCGTCCAGAGCATCCCAAGCACCTGGTGCGTCAGGATGCAGCCTGTGCGTCCAGATGCACATTTTTTTTCCTGATATGATTATCTTGCTGATTATCTTGCCTGATTATCTTGCCTAATTCGCTCACTGGTTCTCTTGCTGGATTCACACACTGGATTCACTTGGTAGATTCGCTCACTGGATTTACTCCCTGCATTCACTCGCTGAATTCGCTGCAGATTCTGTTGCTGGATTTGCTTCCTGATTTCGGTGCAGATTCACTGATAGGTTTCGCTCGTTAGATTCGTTCCGGATTTTTTCATTGAGATTTCCTTGCTTCATGTTCTTGTGGTGCTTTCCTGCTGGAAATTCGCTTCCAATTCTTTTCCTGCAACCTTTATAGTAGGTATCTTGCGGGTAGCTGTCGATGTATTCCATTGCTAGATAGTTAATATACGCTCCGAACGCAAAATAAATTTCTTCTGATTAGTACATGTAAAGAGTATCGTCTACAAGCAGAGCATAGTGTCTATACGCAGAGTATATTGTATACATGGAGAGAGTATCGTCTACACACATCAGGTGCGTACTCTATAGGGGGTTGTCATTAATGAATGCAATGCTGTGTTGTTAACGGAAACACCTGGAGTTGAGGTCACGACGTAGAGAGCATCGTCTACACGCAGCGAGTGTGTATGCAGTAGGGGGTTATCATTAATGAACGCAGTGTTACATTGGTAATGGAGACTGCTGGCATCTGCATTGGGAAGAAAATTTTGCGTTGTTACGAATATTTTTGTTCCAACGCTGATTTGTCAGAATTCCCGCGTACGTAAGAGGGGGTTTTCGGTGAAAGCGTTACAAGCTCTGGAAGCATGTACACGCTCCCAGTGTAAAATATTTTTTTCCCAATGGACACGCTGTGTCCTGAACCAGAATGCCATGACAATGCTTATCGGGGAGGCAGATGCCGTGACTTGTGACGTACGGATGGCATTTGCCTTGACACTTGGCGTCTGGAAGGAATAATGCCCTGACACTCCTCGTCCCCAAGGTGGATGCCATGGTGGGCATCGTCCGCAATGTAGATGCTGTGGCTTGTATTGCCCGGACGAGATTTACCTTAACACTTGGTGTCCAGAAGGAATAATGCCCTGACACCCCTTGTCTGGAAGGCAGATGCTGTGGCACAAGCTGTCCGGATAACATTTGCCTTGACACTCTGTGTCTGTAAGAGACACGCAGTGTCCTGAAGTGGAATGCGCTGACACTTCTCATCCGGGAGGCAGACGCCGTGGCTTGTGTTGTCCAGACGACATTTCCCTTGACACTCGGCATCCAGAACGAATAATACCCTGACACTCCTCGTCAGTAATGCACAGGCCATGGCACGTGTCATCTGGAAGTCAGGTGCAGTGGCATGCGCCGTCCGCAGGATATTTGCCTTGACACTCTGCATCCAGAAGGTAAAATACCATGATACTCCTAGTCCGGAAGGCAGATGCATTGGCACATGCCGTCTAGATGACATTTACCTTAACACTCAGCAGCCAGAAGAAATAATTCCCTGATTCTCCTCATCCAGAAGGCAGATGCCATAGCAGGCATTGTCCGGAGGATATTAGCCTTGACACTCTGCGTCCGTAATGAATAATACCCTGACATGCCTCATCTGGAAGGAAGATGCCATGTCACACATTGTCCGGAAGGCAGATACTGTGGCTTGTGTTTGGATGAAATTTGTCTTGACACCCGGCGTCCAAAAGGAATAATGTCCTGACACTCCTCATCTGGAAGTCAGATTCCATGGCGCGTGTTGTCCGGAGGACATTTGCCTTGAGACTCTGCGTCCGGAAGGAATAATGCCCCGATACTACTCATCCGGAAGGCAGATGTCATGGCACATACCATCTGGATGACATTTGCCTTGACAGTCTGCATCTGGAAGAAATTTGCCTAAGCCAAAGTTGCGTATAGCTCCACAACTATTATCGTAAGAGCAAACTATACCGAGTTGGTTTAGCACAGACTGCACCCTCCTTGATACAGAACCGCCTTGCATCCAGAAGCCAAGAATCATCTGTTTTTGTTCGGCTTAATAATCATGTTGATAGATTGAGTATCATACCTGGAGTCTATTGACAGAATGATTCCTTGCATACAATATCTGTGCGATGATGGTTGTGGCCAGTTGGAATGTGTTCTTTTTCCACCATCTTCTCCTCTGTAGTGGGACCTGTTTGGGAATGTCAAAGATGAAAGGCTATTGTAGAAGGCCAAATTTGAGTGTTTTGTCATCATCATCACTGGAAGTATGTACCTCTTCCTGTTCCTCCTCATTACCCTTGGCCACCTCCCTCTCTTCATCCATTGCCAGTAGTATCTCCTCTTCAGACTGCATCAGGAAAAAAAAAATTGCGTCCTGAGCGTTCGGATACACGTGACGGACCAGATGTTTCGGACACAATCTGCTTAAGTCAGACGACGCTTGCCATGGCACTGTGCATAGCGACGAACTGCACCACAGCATCATGCATCCAGATGCAGCGGCCACAGCATATGCTTCTAGATGAGTAGTGTCAGGGTGTTTCCCTTCTGGACGCAGTGCGTGTCTTACTGATGTAGGTAGTCAAGGCAAATGTCATCCGGATGACAGGTGCCACGGCATCTGCCTTCAGGATGAGTGTCAGTGCATTTGCCTTCTGAATGCAGTACGTGTCTTACCAATGCAGAATGTCAAGGCAAATGTCTTCCAGACAATGCATGCCACGGCATCTGCCTTCCAGATGAGGAGTGTCAGGGCATTTACCTTCCAGACGTAGCGCGTGTCTTACAGATACAGAGTGTCAAGGCAGATGTTGTCCGGATGAGGGGTGTCAGAGCATTTGCTTCTGAACGCAGCGCGTATCTTACAGACACAGAATGTCAAGGCAAATTTCTTCCGGACGCAAAGTGTGAAGGCAAATGTCGTACAGACAATGTGCGCCCAAGCATCTGCCTTCCTGATGAGGACTGTCAGGGCAATTCCCTTCTGGACACAGAGTGGCAAGGGAAATGTCATCCGGACAACACATGCCACGGCGTCTGCCTTCTGGAAGAGTGTCTTCACCATCCGGATGCAGCACATCTTACAGTCACAGAGTGTCAAGGCAAATGGGATCCAGACAAGGCTTACAATGGTGCACCACACATAGGTAACAGAGTGGTCACAGTGGTAGCATCGAAACGCAACTATCAGGGCATTGTACATTGCAGTGAAGACTATTGAACTCGCATTTGGTTCCAGGCATTGTAACTCAAGCCAGTTCTATTCATTCCATCGAATTTACATCTATATACCACCTCACCATAGAGAGTATAGCTCAATGTCACCGTAGACAGTATAGCCCTATGTGACTGAAACAAAGGCAGTTTGCTGGATGAGACACGACGTGACAAGGACGATGTCAATGAAGATCGCGGTGAGGCCGCCAGCTGCAAAGATGATAGCAAATATGACATGGCGAGATGGTCGACAAGCTTCGTGAATTGTTAGTGCAGCTTTTACAGGGACAGTGGGAAGTTGTACAATACGACATGACAAGTACAATGTTGATGAAAAGAGGATTCCAGCTGCTTGGATGACATCAAGACGGGACGAGTATGATGTCAATGAGGATGACAGTGAGGCTGCCAGCTGCAAGGACGATAGCAAATATGATGCGGCGAGAAGATCAATGAGCTTCATGAATTGATAGTGCAGCACTCACAGTGACAGTGGGAAGTTATACAATACGACGCAACGCGACGAGTATGATATCGATGAGGATGGCGGTGAGGCTGCTGGTGGTAAGGAAGATAGCAAATATGATGCAGCGAGAAGATCAATGAGCTTCGTGAAACGCTAGCGCCGTACTCACAGGGACAGTGGGGAGTTGTACAATACAGTACCATGCGATGAGTACGATGTCGATGAGGATGGCGGTGAGGCTGCCAACGGCAAGGATGATACCAAATATGATGCAGCAACAAGATCAATGAGCTTCGTGAATTGTTAGCACAGCTCTCACAGGGACAGAGTGAAGTCATACAATACGACGCGATGAGTACGATGGCGATGAAAAAAGGATACCAGCAGCATGGATGACATCAAGTAAGATGCGATGAGTACGATATTGATGAGTACGACAGTGAGGTTGATACAGGCAGCATGGATGATAGCAAGATGAGAGGAGTGTGCTGGTCATGCGTATGATATGATGAAAGTAGAAGAAAAAAGGGATGAACTTGCGGCCTGTGCCGTCGTATTCAGCAAGCAGAGCTGTGGTAAGCGAGCCAAACCGTACGAAAGCGCAGGTGCTAGCAAACGCTTAGCACCTTGCAAGTTGCATGTGGAATCACTCGCAATGCGCGAAAACTGTGAATTCCTATCCCAAAGTCATCGATATCCTGGAACCCACTGTTTACATAAGTACATTTATTCCCTATTATATCATTTCTGTCGGACCTAAAGTTTGTGCCAACCGGCTCCTGATTTGCAACCTATCGAAGTTGCTGTCCTGATTTAACTTCTTCTGCTACAAGAATCTCTACTATGTACAATGCTTCACATCTGTATATCATTCACATTTTCAGTATTACAACCTTGAAAAACAGGAGTAAGTAGTCACAAACTTTAGGTCCGACTGAAATGATATAGTAGAAAATAAATGTGCAAATGTAAACAGTGGGTTCCAGGGTATTGAAGACAATGGGAGAGAAATTCACCATTTTCGCAGATTGCGAGTGATTTCACATGCAACTTGCAAGGTGCCAAGCGTTTGCTAGGGCCTGTGCTTTCGTACTGTTTGGCTCACTTACCACTGCTCGGCTTGCTGAATACAGTAGCATGGGCTGCAAGTCCACCCAATTTTTCTTCTACTTTCATAATATGATATCATACGCGTGACCAGCGCACTCCTTGTATCTTGCTATCATCCATGCTGCCTGCATCAACCTTACTGCCATCCTCATCAATATCATACTCCTCGCGTCTTACCTGATGTCATTCACACCGCGGGCATCCACTTTTCATTGACATGGTAGTCATCGCGTCATATTGTACAACTTCCCACTGTCCCTGTGAGAGCTTCACTAACAATTCACGAAGCTCGTTGATCCTCTCACTGCATCATATTTGCTATCGTCCTTGCTGCTGGCAACTTGACCGTCTTGCTATCGTCCTTGCTGCTGGCAACCTGACCGTCATCCTCATTGACATCATACTCATCACATCTTGATGTTATCCATGCCAGTGGCATCATCATTTCATCGACATCGTACTCGTCGCGTTGTCTTGTACAACTTCCCACTGTCCCTGTGAGAGCTGCGCTAACAATTCAGAAAGCTTGTTGACCGTCTCACCGCCTCATATTTGCTATCATCTTTACCACCGGCAGTCTCACCACCATCTTCATTGACATCGTCCTCATCACATTGTGTCTCATCCAGCAAACTGCCTATATTTCGGTCGCGCAGAGCTATGCTGTCTACAGTGGCGTAGACCTATACTGTCTATGGTGACGTAGAGCTATGCTGTATACGGTGATGTAGAGCTATGTTGTCTATGGAGACGTGGTATATAGATGTAAATTTGTGACCCTAAACCGGGCCACCCCGGATCATGGTATCCGCTGCAGATTGCTTAAGGGAAATACCGGAGGATATGTCCCACTGTATACTGCTTAAGGGAAATAACAGCAGAACGGATCGGAGCGGGCCGCTCGGGAGCGGCCACAGACAGAGCACCACTGTCCGCAAGGATGACTCAGCGAGGAAGGAGCGGGACTATATAAGTAGCTAGATGTCCGCTCTCTGAATCAACAACTCTCTTCTCTTCTTTCTTTTCCTATCTCCTCTTGTGTCTCCTCTTGTTGTGTTCTTCATAACAATTGGTAGCAACACCAACACCAGTCGGAGCACTTCGTCCTCCTGATGAACCAACCAATTCCTCCTCATCTCCGGTCTGACATCTCGGCCCACCCCCACCACTCAGTCTTCCGCTGCCCCCGCAGCTGAAGAAACCGAAAAACCAATTCCTCCTCGTCCCCAGCCTGACCTCTCGGCCCTCTCCCACCACCTATCTTCCACTGCCCCCGCAGCTGAAGCAACAGGAAACCACCTCCTCCTCATCCCCAGCCTGACCTCTCGGCCCCCTCCCACCACATATCTTCTGCTGCCCCCGCAGCTGAAGAAACCGAAAAAACCACTTCCTCCTCATCCCCGGCCTGACCTCTCGGCCCACCCCCACCACCCGTCTTCCGCTGCCCCCCGCAGCTGAAGAAACCGAAGAACACTTTCTCCTCATCCCCGCCCTGACCTCTCGGCCCTCCCCCACCACACGTCTTCCATTGCCTCCGCAGCTGAAGAAACCGAATAACCACTTCCTCCTCGTCTCCGGCCTGAGCTTACGGTGCCTCCCACACCAACGCCGCTCGACACTTTGAGGTCTCCTTATCCTCCTTTTTCTCTTTATCCTCTTTATTCTTTTTATCCTCCTTATTCCTCAGCTGGTGTGGCATTTCCCACTACATGAACGAGCGCCGTCAGGAGCGTCATCAGCATCACTCACACTCGGAGCGTCTACAGAGGTGTGTCTCAACTCAGCTGAATCTGATCGCCAACCAGCTACTGGAAGTCAACCAAGATTTCCTCAACCTAGCGCGAAGCCAACTGGAAGTGTTCAACAAACTGCAATGAAGCCATCGATCCGCCCAGCCTTTGCAGCGTTCCCGCTCCCCAACCCCTTCACAGCCCCGCCCACAATCCCCTCCCCCCTATACGAATTACAGACGGCGGACGCCTCCTGCCTCCGCTGCCCACCCAAGAACTCCTCCTACCCCCTACCGTCCCGTCACCCCACAAGAACCGCCCACCGAGGACTCCAGAACTCTACCAGATGCCCCTGACCGCACCCCATCCGTACTCGGTTGTAATACCTACATCAGCAACCGTCAGACAGCCCGGACTGCCAATCCGTTCCACCACCGTCGAGGTATCCCAGCGAGTGCCAATTTGTTCCACACCCGCTTACCCTCGCCCCACCACCGTCGAGGGAACCTAGTGAACCGTGGTGGCCGGAGCAGACTCGCCGTACAAGGTATCCAGCACGTTGATTCTCGGCAGAACACCAGCTGCGAAGGAAGCGATAGAGGTGGAGTCGGCAGAGGTAGGAGCAGTGGCCGGAGGCAGCGCCCTCGTCCCTTACATGAGCGGATCCGCTTCTAGCCCAGTACGTCCTACATCAGCGAGCTCCGCCAAGCAACGGACTCAGCTGCTCTACATTCCCCTGGCTATCAAGCGTAGTTTCTTACTCCTCGCTCGTTACTACAATTTGCCCACGTCCCCTCCCCCTTCTCCGATTACTTCCTTGGTCTTCAATTTTCTGTGTTCCTTCATACAAGTTAACAGCAACAGCCCCTTGTCGCCGATCACTCCTCGTGCCGATATCGAGGAACGCCTACTGGTCGATACCATCCGCTGAGCGCATGCGCGAAGTCTCCCGTTTGCGGATCCCAGGCTCGCCCTCATTCCCCAGTCACTACAACCTGTCCATCAGGCCAACCAGCAGTCGCTACCACCTGTACACCAGGCAGTGCTACTGCTTTCACAACCTGTTCATCAGGCGCTTGTCCCGCATTCGCTCCAACCTGTACATCAGGCAGCATCACTGCACTCCCAACCTGTCCATCAGGCCAACCAGCAGTCACTACCACCTGTACACCAGGCAGCGCTACTGCCTTCCCAACCTGTTCATCAGGCGCTTGTCCTGCATTTGCTCCAACCTGTACATCATTCACTGCTACTGTACTTCCAACCTGTCCATTAGGCAGCACCACTGCCATTTCAACCTGTTCATCAGGCAACTGAGCACCAGGGCGCCCGACATCTGCAGATACAGTACGATCTTCACGCCAGTGTTGACGCCGTACCCAGCTCGCCAGGGACAGTGCTGATTCCGCTTCAGGTAGAGAATTCAAGTAAGAAGCGCAAAGTCAGACTTCAACTCGCTCCTGTAGACGCCGTTTCCGAGTGTGGACAATTGCCAGACGCCGGAGAGCTGCCAGACGCCTCTCCAATCACCCTTTCCAAGAACCTACCTGACGATTTTAAACTGCTTTCGTTAGCTGACGAAATGGCTGAAAATTCACTCAAGCAACGCCCGCCCAGTCCCACTGCCTCTCTTGACGAATTCGACGACACTCCTGAAGAGTTTACGAAGCCCCCACTCGCAATCAGAGGAATACAGTCAGAAGTTGCTCAGGGTAAGCAACCAGCATACACTCCGCATACCCATCTTGCCCGACATGGGTACAGGCAACCCTCAGTCATCCCGGAATCAGAGGAGGATGATTCGATGGGTGACCAGCAGCATCCGACCCAGGAGCCAGACTGACTGCTCCAGCAACTGCCACAGCAGCGGCCTTACACACCACAGCAGCCGCCCCAGCAGTTGCAGCAACAGCCGCCGCAGTAGCTTTAACAGCAACAGCCGCCGCAGCAGCCATTCCAGCCACAACAGCTGTATCAGCTGCAGCAGCAGCAGTTTCAGCAGCTGTACCAGCCACAGCAGCCATATCAGCAGTACGATGCCGCGGCTAGCATCACTCAGTCAACCGCTGCTATGAATTCTGTGGCCGCCCAGATGGCGAATCTTGCGACTGTATTGGTGCAAAATGAAACCGCAGTTCATGCAGGTGGTACCGGTTTGCGCAGAACAGCCGCAAATACTGGCCCTCCTGACGATACCATCGGCCCTACTCTCAAACCTGGGGGCGTAGCCACATTCGAGCCCTGATCGCAGTCAGACGCTGATTCGGCCTCGTGCTTCATCAATTGCATTCGCGACGCTGTGGCCCATTACGGATGTTGGAATTGCTTCGCGCCACTCCAGCGTGGCGCACAGACGGAAGCGACACCAAAGCAACGGCGACGGCAGCAACGCCATAGCAACGGTGATGGCAGCAACGTGGGGAGCAACACCATGGCAACGGCAATAGCAGGGGGGACCCTGGTGAGGACGGCTTGGCATTCTTCCATAGCAGCATCTTTCGCATTCTTTCTTCTGTACTCTTACATACTTCTACACAGCAATAGAAAAGTACTGAACACACCTAGTTGAGCCGTTCCATCAAACTTCAACGATCAAATCATCTCATTCTGTCCCTCTCTCTTTCTCTCTCTCTCTCTGCGTATTTGTGAAGACTCCCAAAAGGGTGAACGGTGATTGGGCAATCTTCAACAGGTTATGAGCCCGGAGCCGTAAACGCTCCGAATACCTACATACAAACCTCACCCGATCACCTTCTCAATCGTCATACTCTCGCGCGATAAATAGCTCCTCAGGAGCCAGTGATAAACGTGGGGGCCGGTGATTCTGTGGCCCTTTTCTCTACGTCTCACTTAGACAATCTCTTCTCGAAATCAAGCGCTAACCATCTCACTGATAGAAAATGCGTGAGTATCGACAAGCATTTCCTTCCTCGCACTTCGATACGATTCTCACCATCAGTGAAGAATCATTCAAACACCCGCTTGGCAACATCCGCCTTCTCAATCGTACCAACTACGCAGTCTGGAAAGAAGACTGTATGAAGGTCCTACAAGGAATAATGGACTGGGACATCGTGATGGAAAGGGAAGAAGAACCGGAAGATCCGGAAAGACCTGACGATTTCACCAGAAACGCGGTCCTGGAGCAGAAGGCATATAAGGACTACAAGCAACGGAAACTGCAGGCCTTGGCCATCATCTATGGTTCCTGTACCAATGCTGTCAAGGTGTACATCAAAGGTATGGACGATCCCGTTGAGGCGTGGAAAGAGCTCGAGGCACGCACAAACACTGCCAACTCCTCCGTCGGAAGAATGTCGCTCTTTCGGAAATTTAGCACTCTTCATCCCACTCCTGGACAGCCGCTCAATCCCTACTTCGCCGAACTGCTTGACATCACCACTGAGCTCGCTGGCTCGGAAGAGGCAGTCTCTGACGTGGTCCTTAAGAATCACATCTACACGACTCTTCCTCTTGCCTATGCAGTCACGATCGAGATCCTTCAATCTCGCACAAGAGTTACGTTTCAAGAAGTGATGGATACACTCAACGAATGCGAGACGAATCGATCGATGACAACCAAACCTGATGCGGTCTCCGAGGCACTCTACACCCAACAAGGAGGAAGATGAGGACGAGGTGGCTACCAGGGAGGATACCAGGGGAATGAGCGCTCTCCGAAGGGGTGGTGTGATTGGTGTAAAACCGGCACCCACACTACCGCCAACTGCTGGAGCAAGAAGAACAAACGAGCTCGAGACCAGAATGACTGCTACTATTGCGGAGAAGAAGGACATATGAAGAATGACTGCCCTGCTAGAAGAAAAGGACAGGCCGTACGAAACAGCAAAGGAAACGGACGCGACAGACGCGAAGGAAACAGACACGACAGACGCGAAGGAAACGCACACACTCATAATACCTCTGGTAACCAGCAATGACTTGCGGGATCTACCTCCCTCAGCCCAGAGGTAACGGTGGCGTCATATCGATCGGCAATAACAACAAGGACCTGGGTAATCGATTCCGGAGCATCTCACAATTACGGCAACAATCTTCGAGATTTCCGGAAGAACTCAGTTAAGGAAACGAATATGATCATCAAGTTGGGAGATGATCATCAAGTACAAGCAAAGAAGAAAGGAACTGTATGTCTGGGAGGAGTGGATATTGAGGCGTTCTTCGTTCCTGAATTCCGAATATCTCTCCTGTCAGTAGGACAACTCGACTCACATGGATACACAACAACATTCCGATCAGGGATATGCTCGATTGCTGATGCAAAAGGACAAAAAGTTCTCAGTGCCAACCTTGAAGATGGCCTGTATATACTATCAACGGATGGATCAGCACACATCTCCGAAATAAAGATGCTGCGAACAACTTCACATTCCCACTCAATAAACATGTGGCATCGACAGCTCGCGCACCTTAATCATCAAGACTTGAGACAACTACTGGAATCCTCAGGAGAACGCATTACGGATTCTCCGAACGTCGAGCCGGTCGCAGTTCCGGATATCGAGCCGGTGACGGATCCTATGGAGGTCGAGCCTGTGACGGATCGTATGGACACGAGTCCTCGCTGGGAAACACCTGGATTGTGTCGGACATGCGTTCATGCGAAGCAACAACAACATATTGTACGCACTAAGGCACCCCGGTCCTCAACGCCGTTCGCACTTGTGCACTCAGATCTCTGCGGGCCTATGAAGCACAGTATCGGAGGCGCCCAATATTACATCATCTATATTGATGACTGTACAAGATACACTGAGGTGTACTTTCTGATCACAAAAACCGCGGAAGAAATATCGGCCAAGTTTCAACATTACCAAGCCTGGGTGGAAAAACAGGGATTCCACATCAAACATTTCCGTAGTGACAATGGATCCGGAGAATACAACAACTAAAAATTCCACGGTTTACTGGGAGAAAAAGGAATTACGTTTGAACCCTCCCCCCCGTACACCCAACACAAGAACGGAACGGCCGAGCGCATGATCCGAACACTGAAAGCGAAGGCACGAAGTATGATGTTGGACGCAAATGTGCCGATAATATTTTGGCCGGAAGCCATCAGGACAGCATGCTACCTGCATCGAAGGTCACCTACGTCTGGTCTGGCGGACAACCGGTCACCATACGAAGCTCTGTACGGCACCATTCCAAAAATCGGACACCTGAGACGATTCGGAAGTCACGCATACAAACACATTCCACCTGTTCAGAGAACGGAGAAGAAATTCGGAAACCGCTCCAGTATGTGTATGATGTTGGGATATGTTCATAACACCACGAAAATCTGGAGAATTTGGGATTTCAAATCAGGAAGAACCGGACGAGCAGTGGAATGCTCAAGTGTGGTGTTTGACGAAGAAGAAAATGCACACACAGAAGAGCAGACGGAAGCCATTGAGTTTCCAGAAAATGCGGACGAATCGCAGGACGAAATCCAAGAGGCAAACATGAATGAAATAGGTGACGGGCCGACAAATCAAGAAAACAGTAAGTCAAGAAATCTTGTTTCCCCGTCAGTGATTTGCCGGAAGCCTGCCAGTTTGGGCAGAAGCCTGTCGATTTGGACAGATGCCTGCCGGTTGACGCAGAAGCCTGCCAGTTTGGGCAGAAGCCTGCCAGCTTGGGCAGAAGCCTGCCGGTTTGGGCAGATGTCTGCCGGTTTGGGCAGATGCCTGCTGGTTTGGGCAGATGCCTGCCGGTTTGGGCAGAAGCCTGTTGAGCGAATCAACGGATGACTGCCGAATTGAGCGAAAAGCGAGAACGGGTGAGGTGGATTCCATATGAGTGACATCAAGACTGATTGAAATGGCAGACAAGAATGAATATATCACTGCCCGGACGCGCAGCAAGGAACGCCTTGAAATCAACAACGCGATTATGAGCAAGGCTCACGAAGAAGGGTGTGATGTGACGTCTTCGGAACACCTTGCCTCTGCCTTCCTGCTACTTGGGATCACCGAGACATCAGAAGACGAAGCCGAAATCCAACCAATCATGGAGCGCGATACCGTCGAGTCTGCTACCAATAAGTCTCTTGACAACGAGAGCGAACCGCTCACGTACAGAGCTGCTTTACGAAGTCCGCAAGCAAGACAATGGGAGGAACCCATGCACCAGGAATGGCAGGCATTGGTAGAGAATGACACATTCGATATCGTGAAAAAGGGTAATGTAGTCCAGACACCAATAACTGACAGGATAGAAGAAGAGCCTATTGGATGCAAGTGGATCTACAAGAGGAAGATTAATCCGGACGGATCCACTCGGTACAAAGCATGACTAGTCATCAAGGGCTACGAACAAAGGGAAGGCATCGACTATGACGAAACCTATGCACCGGTTTCCAAGATGGCAACATTCCAATTGATACTGGCACTGGCCGCTCAGTATGGCTGGGATGTTGACCATATGGACGTGGTGACGGCTTTCCTAAATCTAAGGATAGACCGAGACAACATCTACATGGAAATGCCACTTGGAATTGACTGGCTTGCGTCGAGCGGAAGCGCGTCAAGCGGAAGCGTATTAATCCTTCGAAAAGCACTCTATGGACTTAAACAGGTGCGCAGAGTTTGGTACGTGGGTATCGATGGATACTTGCAATCCATAGCATTCCGACAATTGGCGGAAGATCCAAACCTGTACCTCCAACAAGGAGTCTTTCTACTACTATACGTGGACGATCTGCTCATTGCGCACAATGGTGCAGAAGGAAGGGGACATCGGATCAAGCAGCTGCTGCAAAAGAAGTACAAGATGTGCGACTTGGGTACGGCAAAACGGTTCCTAGGAATCAAGATCGAGAGGACCAAAGATGGAGGATACAGTATCTCTCAACGAAGTTACATCAACACGATCATACGACGATTCGGATTGTTGGAAGCAAAACCGGCTAAGTCTCCACTTGATCCTCAGACAGATCTGGCTAACTCCCACTGTGAGGACAAACCGGCAAACCGCAAAGAGTATCTGTCAATGGTTGGATCACTCATGTATGCGGCACTTGGAAGTCGACCGGATATCGCCTTCAGCGTTACCGCTCTCAGCCGGTACAATGTTCAACCGCTTGAAATGCACGCAACAGCAGTGAAGAGAGTACTCTGATACCTGAAGACTACTGCCAGATTTCGGATTCATTACCGACGGCTCCCGAATCCTATCACCATTGTCGGATACACCGATTCCGACTGGGCAGGAAATCTCACAACTCGGAAATCTGTCGGCGGATGTGTATTTGGACTCGGGAACACCAATGTCAACAACGAGCTTGTCATATCTGGCTTGATTCATTGGCAGTCCAAGTCTCAGAACGTCGTGGCACTTTCAACGCTTGAGGCTGAATATATCACCTACTTGCATGCCACCCGGGAAAGCCTCTGGTACAGGCACATGAAGAAGGAGGCTGCAGGAGGAATGGCAGTAAAGATTGTTGATGGGCCGGTACCGATCGGATGCGACAACCAAGGCGCCATCAAATTGATCACCTCAGGAGTCGTATGGCAAAAGTCAAAACACATTGATGTAAAATATTATCATGTTCACGACGAACAGGTGAAAGGCGCAGTTAAGTTCCACTACGTTACATCTGAGTCTAATCCTGCCGATCTGCTGACAAAACCTCTTGCGGTTCCCCAACACGAACAACTATTGCAACTGACCGGGCTCACTCCACTCGTCTCCCACGATTCCACGAAGGAGAATCCGAATACGATGAATCAGGATGATCTTGAAAAGGAAAAAGGGGGGTGCGGTTCTTTGGTGAAGAAAAGGGGGTGCGGTTCTTTGGCGAAGAAAAGGGGGTGCGGGCGATGAGGAGTTGGAAAAGGAAAGAAGGTTTCTTTTGTTGAGCATGTTCTTGCATCCTGTCGGCAAGCGTGAGTCGGCACTCTTTTTCCTACTAGCACGTGTTTTTCCCCACGAGGTTTTCACTGCAGAGGTTTTAATGAGGTCGACGAGGATTTAATGGGAATGGTTTTGTTTTCTTTTTGTTTCTGATTTGGTGGATTTCTGTTTGGTACGGTGCACGAGAAGAGGGGGTGTGTTGGAATTGCTTCTCGCCACTCCGGCGTGGCGCGCCAACGGAAGCGACACCACAGCAACGGCGACGGCAGCAACGCCATAGCAACGGAGACGGCAGCAACGCCATAGCAACGGTGACGGCAGCAATGCGGGGAGCAACACCATGGCAACGGCAATAGCAGGGGGGACCCTAGTGATGACGGCTTGGCATTCTTCCATAGTAGTCTCTTTTGCATTCTTTCTTCTGCACTCTTACATACTTCTACACAGCAATAGAAAAGTACTGAACACACCTAGTTGAGCCGTTCCATCAAACTTCAACGATCAAATCATCTCATTCTGTCCCTCTCTCTTTCTCTCTCTCTCTCTACGTATTTGTGAAGACTCCCAAAAGGGTGAACAGTGATCGCGCAATCTTCAACAACGGAGAGCCACGTACACGCACTGTACTCCGTCGTTGCTGCAAGGGCTCCGTTGTGGAGGATTGGATCACTGGGGTATCAGACCACGACAGAGCACTGCTTCGTATGAACTGCAGCAACATGACTGCGATCCTCAAGCGTAACTTCATGCCGTACCTCACATACAGACTCTCAGCAGCTTGTGCAGAGGCCTTCCATTGAAACCAAGGACGGACTCCTGCTGAGTACGTCGCAAAGAAGCTTCGATTACTGCGAATGGCAAACGTAGTGAGAGATGAAGAGGTAGTTCAGGAGCTACATCAAGGATTTGCAGCCGCACCCAATCTCCATTTGCATCTCGACGAATACGTCACAGAAGTCAGGAACTCGATTTCCGAATACCATCGTGCGGTCGTCCGCCTCCAAGATTCCGCTAGATGCGAGGGTTACACTGTGCTACAGCCACGTGTTGGTACGCGCCGTTCCCCTTTCCGTGAGCCCTCTGGAAATTTGTCCTCTAATACCAGCCAGGGCCACGTGCCGGCTACTCACAATGCTATAGACGCTGCCGCTACAGGCGCTGCCACCACAAGCGCTGCGGCAACGTCAAAAGCTTTGGCTAGGGTAGCATCTCATACGAATAGGCAGCCCCGCGAGCATCTTCACAAGTGCAGGAACTATCCGGGTTGTGGAGACGGTGAACATTGGGATTGGCAGTGTGTTATCAAGAGAACTACGGGTACCGAAATAAAACGCGTATATTATGCAGACCCACTTCATTATGAGCATAACACAGATGACGACGATAATGTGAATGAACTCTTATACGATAGCCTTGATCTGCAGCCAGATCTAGAGGAAGAATACGAGCGTGCACAAAATGCTTACTTTGCAACACGTTATCGCGAAGAGACGGGACTTGGTTTTCTCGGAACGATGTCAACACAGCATAAGAAATCAGTTGAATGTAACAACTGTGGCTCCGCGTTTCCCTCGAACAACAAACTGCACGACTATCTCCGGGTTTTCTGCCGTCAGGTGAGCGAGCACACCACGGGGAAAGCCACCATAGTCAAATCTGCCGCTCCAGCCTCTTCAAATCTTGTGGAAGGTCTTGCCGATTTCCACTATGCTAAGACCTTTTGGTACACCACATTGGGTGGTACCCCGCATATGGCTTGCATCGACTCAGGATTTGGGAATTCAGCAGTCGATGACGAGCTCTAGCGTCGGCTGTACCCTGGTGCAGAACAGCTGCTCCTACCGTGTCCCCGGGTAATAGAGGGCCTCGGAGGTGCAGTGTGTACTGCCACCCATGTGGCAATCCTGAGGATCTTCATGAAAGGAACAGATGTAAGGTTCGCAGAACTAGTCAGACTGTTTCACGTTTTTAAGGATCTTTCCGTTCCACAGCTCATTGGAAATGACATCATGAAGCCCGAAAAGTTTGATCTCCTCTACTCTTCCAACCGTTTACGGATCGGAGCCTTTGATGGCATTCCCGTGCAAATAACGGTGCATGCTGGCCACCGCTTCACCAGGATCCCTGTTCGCTGTGCAGCAGCGGTCATCATACCTTCAGGTACTTTGACTATTGTGGGTGTCAAATTTGGTCATGCACTGGAACCGAATCAGGATTACCAATTTACACCTATCCAGACATGCTCAGCCATCTTGGGTGCGGGTGCCCCACACTCAGTGCTACGCCATAACCAGAGGGAGCTGCTATACACGAATTTCGCAGATAAACTGCTGACTATTTTCAAAGGGACAGTGCTCGGGCATGTCCGTTCTCTCGATTCGTCATCCAGTCTCATCTGGGAGGATGCGTCAAAGGATATGAAGGCTCTATTCGGAACCGCAAGTAGTCCCATATTGGCCATGACAGCTGCGGAGATCTTCAATCCTCATCAAACTGATACAGTCGATCCGGACGATACCGCTGCGTTCGATCCGGACGATACTGCTGCCGAAGTTTCTTAAAATAAAACACGTCCTCGTCTGCTACCAGCACAGTCGAAGTATTCAGTTACCGACAATGAGCAGCCCTGCGCTAGCGAAGTATTCAACAGCCCGCAGTGGCTCCAAGAAGAATACGAACCGAAGTACAACCACGTCCTCCCTCCATACATCAAGATCCCTGATGCAACTACATCTACCTGGGAGCAGGTCATCATCAACACGGAAGATGACATCTCTGCTGCTCAAGTTACAGCATTAAAAAGCTTGATCCACCGCCATCGAGGTATTTTCAACGATATCATAGGATGCATCAGAGAACCCGAAGAAGACTGGCTACGTATAAATGTGCCACCGGAGTTGGAGGTCAAACTCAAACCCTCTGGAATGTACCGTCTTACTCCTCACGGACAAACGGCTCTCGATGAGCAGTTTGACCTCAATCGGGAATATGGCCGTATGTCCAAACTTGACCAGCCAAGCCCATGGGACCTGAAAGTGTTCGTCGTGTACCGAGGAATGAAAGCACATCCAGTGGTTGATATTGTTGGAATAAAAGAATCGATAAAAGGTGAAGATTGTATTACAGCATTATGCGGGCGCAAGATCTCTCTATATATAGGAAGGCTGTCAGGACAAAGGACGGAAGAGTGCCCTCCCGAGCTGGTGCTCGGGGACTCAGTCATGTCCGGACACCTCCTCATTTCCGGACGCCACCTTATTCTGACACTTCCCCTCGTACGGAAGATGCAAAGGAACACAGGAGGAGAAAACGAAACGGCCAGTACAGAAACAAACAGCAGCAGGAGGAAAAATATTGAAAAAAAATCCCAGTATCCTCGGATGCCTCGTTAAAACTCATAACCGTGTAAAAACCTCATGGGCAAAACCACGGACATAGGAGAAAGAGTGCATCCACCAAAGAAAGTAAGGAGAGGGAAAGGAAACCTGTTTAACCAACTGCCACATGCTCCACCAGGAGCTTCCCCTGGATACCAGGCCAATTCTCACGCTGGTCCTTAGGATGGTCTGTCAATCGTCAACAATGGGCACGCACAGCAGCTCCAGCATCACCGGGCGCGCACGACGGCCACAACAGGCGCGCACAGCAGCTCCACCGAGCGCGTACGACGGCCACACCAAAAGTAAAAGGCGCGCACAGCAGCTCCACCGAGCGCGTACGACGGCCACACCAAAAGTAAAAGGCGCGCACAGCAGCTCCACCGAGCGCGTACGACGGCCACAACATAAAAAGGTGCGCACAGCAGCTCGACGGAGCGCGTACAATGGCCACAACAGGCGCGCACAGCAGCTCCACCGAGCGCGTACGACGGCCACAAGAACAGGCGCGCACAGCAGCTCCACCGAGCGCGTACGACGGCCAAGCCAACAACAAAAAAGGCGCGCACAGCAGCTCCACCGAGTGCGTACGACGGCCAAAACAATAGGGGCGCACAGCAGCTCCACCGAGCGCGTACGACGGCCACAACAGGCGCGCACTGCAGCTCGACCGAGCACGTACGACGACCTCATTCTGAAGCGTGCATCACAGCTCCAAGTATCGATTCGACCGGATATCGTGTAGGGAGTGTCGTATTCCTGGCGAAGGAATTTGCAGTTGCGGGCTGCAGAGTAGATTTCGTTCGCGGGCAGACTTCGTATGACGGCGCGAATCGTAGGTTCGACAGATACTTAGGAAATCGAGGCTGCGCCGTCGGCGCACCGATAGTAGTTATGGCCTCGTAGCGGAAAGGAGTGATCCTAAGTCGGTCTTCACGAGTAGCAGATCCGGACATCATGCAAGTCAGCGACTACGAACGTGATGGTTTGTTTGGTCATTCCTCCGTGTGAGCGATGTCTTTTCCTCGATAAGGGCTGCAGTAACAGCACCCACAGTTTGCTCCTCCGAAGGTTTGTAGTTGAGAATGCTGATGGTAATTGCGAACGATTCCGGTACGGTTCGGGGGAGGTGGCACACGACAGTGGTATCCGAGATCGCTTCTTCAGTTCCGGCCAATTCTTGGTGAATAGCGAGCAGGCAAGAAGTGTATTCGGCGACCGATTATCGTGAAGGCAGAGTCGTAGTCCTGGCTAAGCATTCCCAGATGCGGGCTGCAGAATCGATTTCATTCGCGGGAGGACTTCGGATGAAGGTTTGAATCGTGGGTTCAACCGATAGGTATATCGTCGAGGCAGCGCGTTCGTTGCATTGACTGTAGTCACGGCCCTAGGCAGTACATAGTGTCAGAGTGAGATGAAAAATTTCGTTGTGGGTAACAATCTTGAGGGCTCTCAGCAGTAGGGGGTGGACGGATGTCATTCTCCACAAGCGGGAGTTTCGGGTGTTGTGAAGGTCAACGACTGCAAACGTGACGCATTGTCTGGTTGAGACCATCTTGGCGATGTCGCCGGACGCGACGCGATTCCAAAAGCTGAGGCTTAAAAAACGAGAGTGCAGGGATGAGATGCAGATGCGAGGCGCAAAGCGGCAGGTATGGTGGGTACGATTATCGATAGGCAGCGGATTAGCAGAGCGTTCAATCCGGGCTCATAACCTGTTGGAATATATGGATCGATAAAAGGTGAAGAAAGTATTACAGCATTATGCGGGCGCAAGATCCCTCTATATGCAGGAAGGCCGTCAGGACAAAGGACGGAAGAGTACCCCCCCGAGCCGGTGCTCGGGGACTCAGTCATGTCCGGACGCCTCCTCATCTCCGGACGCCACCACTGGTCTCTCATGTCCGAACGCCTCCTCATCTCCGGACGCCTCCTCATCTCCGGACGCCACCTTATTCTGACAGATATGCGCAAGCTGAATGCCGCTATGATTGGTTGTGCATACCTGCTTCCGCGTCAGGAGGACGTGATCTTTTTTCTTCTCCTTTCACCTCGTCCTAGATACTCGTCGTCGTTCTTCACGTTTCCATCATACTCGCCACCATCCTCACTACCATCAAACTCATCGACATCCTCCTCATCGACATCGTACACGTCACATCGTATTGTACCAGTTCCCACTGCTGTTTCTGTCACTCTGAGAGCTGTGCTAACCATGTCCCAAACCTCGCCATCATACTCACCGCGTCCTACTAGCTATCGTTCTCGCCGCGTCTTACTCACTCTCATAGTCGCTATATCCTACTCGCTATCATCCTCGCCACGTCTTACTTGCTCTCATAGTCGCCACGTCCTACTCGCTATCGTTCTCGCCGCCGGCGTCCTCATTAACATCGTACTTGTCACTGTGTATTCTACAACTTCCCGGTGTCTCTGTCACTCTGAGAGCTGCACTAACCATGTCACAAAGCTCGCCATCATACACGCTGTGTCCTACTCGCTATCGTCCTCACCACCGGCATCCTCATCGCCATCCTTCTCATAGTCGTCGTGCTCATCACGTCGTGTCGTACTTGCCAGCTTTCCTTTGTTTCCGACATGCAGAGCAATGCTACGCGCGTCAAAACAGCATTACTGCATGTGATGATCGCGGCGATGGGTGTGACGCTGGGTGCTCATGCTGGAAATGCGAAGTGTGTAGTAGCATATATAGATGTACATACCATAGATATAAAGAATAGAACTGGACTGAGTCACTATGCCTGGAACCCGCTGTGTGTTTGCGAATACGACCCAAGTATTTGCTGTGATGTTCCGTGCCTTGACAGCCAGCGTAAACGTGGTGCCATGACACGCGTCGTCTGGACGCGTCCAATAGGAAAATGCCCTGACATGGCTGCGTCCAGAAGGAAAATGCCCTGACACGGATGCGTCCAGAAGGAAAATGCCCTGCCACGCTCCGTCCGATAAGCAGATGCCGTGGCGATCTGTGTCCGGACGCACGGTGCCGTGGCGATCTGCGTCCAAGTTAAGCAGGTTGCGTCTGAAATGTCCAGTGCGTCTAGTGCGTCCGGACGCTCAGGACGCAATTTTTTTTTTTCCTGATGTACCTCGTGATGCCGTTTGGGCTTGCCAATACAACCGCAACGTTCCAGAATATGATTAACGAGGTCTTGTGAGGCTTAATTGATCAAGGGGTAATGACATACATGGATGACATCCTCATCTACTCACCTACAGAGGATGAGCATGTTCACATAGTGATGAGTGTATTACGGCTTTCGCAAGAAAATGGCTTAGCAGTAGCACCGGAAAAGTGTGAATGGCATACCTCAAAGGTTGAGTTCTTGGGATACTACATCATCTCAGCCGATGGAGTCGGTATGGCAGAGGATAAAGTGCAGACCCTGTTGGAGTGGGCTCCACCTACAAATGTAATGGCAGTGCAATCCTTCCTAGGATTTGCTAACTTCTACCGAAGGTTCATTGAGGGGTTCTCTAAGATCTGTAAGTCACTTACTGACTTGACCAAGAAAGGTATCCGATGGCAATGGACCGAGGAAGCGCAGAATACCTTCGAGATGTTGAAAAGATGGTTCACCACGGCACCTATCTTGAGGCACTTTGATCCTGCACTTCCAACAGTTATGGAGACTGATGCCAGTGACTTCGCTATTGGAGCAGTGCTATCACAGCAAGTCGAAGGAAGACTACACCCTGTTGCTTTCCACTCACAACAAGTGGATAAAGCTGAGATTAACTACGAGATCCATGATAAAGAGATGCTCGTAGTGGTATCAGCCTTTAAAGAATGGAGAAGATATCTCGAGTGTGCTTGATTTCAGATAATTGTGTACACAGACCATAAGAATCTGGAATAATTCGCTACGACAAAGGTGTTAAACCGGCGTCAAGCTCGATGGGCAAGAACTTTCAGGTTATGACTTCAAGATTGTGTATCGACCAGGTACTCAGAATGGAAAGCCTGATGCACTATCTAGACGGCTGGAGTACGATCCCTTGAAAGGGGGGGGTAGCGCTGAAGAAAACGAGAACCAGCCAATTTATTACCTGTTAAGACCCGATCAACTTGTTATGGTTGACGGAGCCCAGGTAGTGCTGTCTTCTCTCAGCATGCAAACAATTCCCAAGGTTGTATTCCACCAAAGCCTGCTGGAGGAAGTCTTCTCCTATGGACAAGACGACCCATAATGGATGGCAGAATACGAAAAGGCTATGAGCAAAAGCCCAAACGATCACGTGGAATATGTGGACGGGTCTCTTTACTACAACGGACGTCTATATATTCCAGATAGCCTGAGTTGAAGAGAACGATCATGAGCAAGGAGTATGACACACTGGTGGCAGGACATATGGGGTAGGACAAGACTGTGAAACTTGTTCGAATGAACTTTTTTTGGCCCCAGATGGACAGCTGGATATGGGGCTATGTTGGGTCGTGTAAAGACTGCCAAAAAGACAAGGCAATTTGCCATACCCAGTATGGCCTCCTGCAGCCACTAGAGGTGCCGTATGCACCATGGGACTCAATCTCAATGGACTTCATCACAGACCTACCATTGTCCAACGGACATGATAGTATCTGGGTAATTGTTGATAGGTTCACAAAGATGGCTCACTTTGTACCCCTGAAGAGTGATGCAAAAAAGGCACCCGACCTAGCACAGATATTCCTTAGGGAAGCCTGGCAGCTACATGGGTTGCCTAGTAACATCGTCTCAGACAGAGATGCGCGATTCACCTCTAAGTTTTGGGAGACTATCACTGGTATCCTAAAACTAAAAAGAGGCATGTCAACTGAATTGTTACACTTGAGAAATACGTCGGGAGGAAACCAATGGAGAAAGAGACCAAAGGAGAGGGGAGCGGAAGGCGGAAGGACTTTACTTCGGTCCTACCCGCTTGGAAGCAAGCCTCGGATTCAGAGAGTCTAGGCGGGAGATAAGAACCGGAGTAAGAGTTACGGCTGTAAGACGGACTTAGGACCTTAGCTCCGGGAGGTGAGGGGAAAAACTACGGAAAAGCGGGAAACCTTACTCCGGTTACCCCGCCGGAATGCAGGAGAACCCCACCTCCCTTATCGACACCCCGGCCAGGACCAATGAAACCTCCCCGTGGCTCAGAGGGCCTTGGGGGAACCTTGGGCCAAATTACCAGGTCTTACCCCGCTGCCTCAGGATAAAAAGAGGAAGTTCCCCAAGGAAAAAAGAGAGAATCCTCAGGACGAACATCCCCAAAACACTACCCCCGAAAACCCACACGCAAGATCTAAGATTATTCTGCTGTGAATTATCGAAAGTAGCCTGACTACCCTTTTGATACTACCACACTCCGGTTACGAGACAACCCCAGTGTCACACTATAATCTTCGATCTTAAGTCACCCTACTTTCATGTCTTGCATCGACACGACCTACTTTGAAGACCACCTCTATCTACTCGAATTATCTACCTTCCTGGAACCTAAGTCCCAATATTCCTTTGACTACACCTTTCAGTCAATTGATGACGAAATCGCGAAATACGAACAGTGGGAAGAATTCTTCGATGGACCGAAACCAATCCACGAAATAATCGAGTACGCCCCATACCATTGGTATACCCAACAGTGGTGGAACTGTGCGCTACTATCGCACCGGCCAAGTTCGACGAAGACGAACTCTTCGACCTATTCGACTACCACTTCGACTATGACTCCACCATCCACAGCGGAGATTTCCTGGAGCAATACTAGACAATGTCCATCACCTTGGACTTCAAAATGCTCAGGCTCGAAGCCCCTCGTGATATCCCGCAAATCACAGATGGAACGGAGGCCGACAAAGGAACCATGGAAGTTACAAACCCGGCGGTCTGGCTCCGAGTCCTGGCCAGGCAGCAGAAACAGGCGGAGGAAGATCTGGCGCAACTGTTGGATCTGTGCAGCAATACGGTCGACCGAACCGACCAACACCTCGTACGGATCGAGAATGCCTACTACAGCCTAGCGGAAGGAACAAGGTATGTCTACGATCGACTAAACGCTAACGAAAAAATCGCAGAAGAATGGATACGCAGCGAACTGTCCGTTGCGGCAAATGCCTACCAATCCTTCACCCGGAATGTATGGCAGGCAATCATCGAATGCACCCAGGAATCGAATGAGCGACAAATTTGCCAAGCCACGCAGCTGGCCCGCATCAATGACGCGTTGTCCTTTCTGGGAGAAGCCAATACGGCCCGGAACTAGCACCTGGCCAACTTCCAAGGGAACGTAGAATTATGGGCAGCGGCCCATCAGGACAGAGTGGCAGCGCTGGAAAGGCAGCTTCAGGAGGCCCGGGCGGAAATTCAGCAAGTCGCAACTCGGATTCCGCTACCCACAACCCCGATCGGGCGACCGAGCCCCCCGCCAGCATGGAGGAGCCCTCCAGCCCAGACCCTGACAAGTGCTCCGTCGAAACCACCGACACCACCGGAACTAGGCAGCCCGCTACGCCTGATCCCCGGGACAACCCGGCGAAACCGACCCCTGGCGGTACCCACAACCCCAGAAATGAGGAGACGGCTTGACCAACTCCGGTGTCCTCCGCCGGCACAAACCACCCAAACAGGACCGGCCGCAGCTGGCGGCGGAAGAACCCCGCCCCCTCCAGCAGGAGGAATCACGGCGGGACCTCCTCCCCCCTCGTCCCCGGGCTCCTCCTCACACCCGCCCTTGGGACCCCCTTCGGAACCCCCGCAACCGCCCTCCCGACGGTTTAGGGAACCCACGCCACCAAGAAACCCGGCACCAACCATTACCACTCAAGACCTGGTCTGGCTCGTAGCTGAAGGGGTCGAGCAGGCCCGCAGGGAGCCCCGGGAACGAAACCACACGGCCCGGCTAAAAATGACGAACCCGGAAACCTTCGACGGAAAACCGACAACTCCGTTCAACAGCTGGTGGAAGTCCGTCACCAAATATTTGAGCTTCTACCCGGAAACCAGAGATCAGCAAAAAATCGCGTGGGTCGGAACCCTGTTGACCGGAACAGCGAAAGCCTGGGACCTACACAGGTACGATACCATGGGGGAAAAGGACTCATAGAGTCAGTACGTGGCGGCTATCCGAGCGGAATACTTGGACACCCGCGAGGCGGCCAACGCCCAGCTGAAGCTCAGCCAGCTCAAATATACTGTCGACATCTGGACGTACCTAACGGAATTCCAAGCCCTAAACAACTACACTCGAGCAACCGGAGAAGGCCTTCAGGAAAAAATCGATCTAGCCATGCCAGAATCGGTACTGGATATGCGGTTCGCCCACTATCTGGGAGAATTCGCCGATGACGAAGGGTTCCTACAGGCCACGTACCAAGCGGCCCTGCAGGTGGAAAAGAAAAAGGCCCTAAGGGTTGCGCGAGAAGCAATGAGGGTACCACTAACGGGAACCAAGGATCCAAAGAAGGAAAAGGAAAAGGAGCGGAGGAACCCCAGCACCGCCAAGCAAGGGACGGAACAAGGAAAAAACCCCGCGGCAACCGGAAGAAAAGCCTGGGTCAGCCTGGAGACGGCCTTGAAAGGAGTTCCGATAAAGGAGCAGGACGAATACAAGACCACGGAGAATTGCTGGAGGTGCGGGAGACCCGGGCATAAGACGTTCGAATGCTACGCTTTCACCACGGCACGAGGAACCAGCCTCCCGGTAGCTCCTTGGAAAGCGTCGTCCGCCACGGGAAAAAGAAAGGCCACGGAAGAACCGGATCAACGAACGGTCAAACAGCGAAAAGTGGCGGCCGTGGAACCCATGGAAATAGAAGGGGTCGAACCACCCCGAATGATAGAAGCAGCCCCATGGGACAACTCGGACTCGGACTTGGATTTTTAAAAAGCCAGGACGCGCCGCACCCTGAGGCTTGCGATACAACATGTACGGCATCCCGAAAAAGAAAAAAGGAGGGACCAAGCACTGGAACCTCACCTAAAAAACAGAAAAACGCTCGCCCAATCATAACCATGGTACTAAACCACAAGGGGGCGAAACACCCCATACGAGCGCTGTTGGACACGGGCTGCTCAATAGCCCTGTTTAATGAACGAACGATAGAAAGGCTGGGCCTCACAAAAAAGGAACATAGCCAACCACGGGCCATTGAGAACTACACGGGAGAAAGAGTGAAGGAGGCAGGACAGTACTACACGGAGGCCCTGAAATTGCAGCACCGAAAGCACTACTCATGGGAAAAATTTGAAATATCGGTAATGGATCCTGAGGTCGACATATTCCTACCGTTCGACTGGATCACGGATCACCCACCTCAGGGCGCATGGACAAACGAGGAAGTACAGTTCAACAGTCCTCGTTGCTTGGAGAAGTGTACAAAGCATGAAACCAACAAGTTCTCTCTAACCTGGGACAAGACGGTGATATCGGGCCCAGAGGCAAGAATAATTGGTTGCGTCTCGGCCGTGAAAGCCAGCACCGACGAACAGATACCCCCGGAGTTCCGGCAGTTCCTGGGGATTATGAGCAAAGAGGCAGCAGATGCGTTACCCAAGCATCGACAGTACGACTGCAAAATCGACCTCAAAGAAGGAAGCACGCCTCCATGGGGACCAATATACCCCTTGTCTGAAACCAAATTACAGGCTCTCAGGGAATGGCTCAAAGAAATGGAGAAAACAGGGAAAATTCGACGATCCACGTCATCAGCAGGATCCCCGATCCTCTTCGTTCCCAAACCAAACGGCAGAGGATTACGGCTGTGCGTGGACTACCGGGGACTTAACAAAATAACGATCCCCAACAGATACCCCTTACCGCTAATGCAAGAACTACAGGACCGCGTCCAGGGGGCCCGGTGGTTCACAAAGCTAGACCTCAAAAACGGATTCAACCTAATCCGAATACGACCAGGGGACGAATGGAAAACTACCTTCCGAACAAGATACAGGCTATTTGAATTCAACGTAATGCCCTTCGGTTTAACCAACGCCCCCTCCACATTCCAGGAGATGATGAACCATGTCCTATCCGACATCCTGGATGTAGAGGTATTAGCCTACATGGACGACATCCTGATATACGGCAAAACTGAAGAAGAGTACGACCGGCTAGTCAAGGAAACCTTGGAAAGACTGCAAAAAAACGGACTTGCAGTCTCTCCGGAGAACTGTGTATGGAAAACTCAGGAGGTGGAATTCCTAGGCTACATCATTGGAAGAAACGGGATCAAAATGTCGGAAGAATAAGTAAAGGCAGTGCTGAGCTGGGAAACGCCGAAGTCACTCACGGAGGTACAATCGTTCTTAGGATTCGCCAATTTCTACCGACGAATCATTCAGGACTACTCCCGGGTGGCGAGGCCCCTCACGGAATTGACGAAAAAGGAAGCCGGGCAGGAATGGAGATGGAACCCCAAGGCAGAAAAAGCCTTCAAGGAATTGAAGAACCGGTTTACCACGGCTCCAATCCTAGCCCATTTCGACGCAACTAGGCCGGTCATAATAGAATCTGACACTTCGGACTTCGCCATAGGAGCCATCCTGTCGCAACGAGACTCAGAAAACCGCCTCCATCCTGTCGCATTCCACTCAACGAAGTTCATGCCAGCAGAAATCAATTACGAAATCCACGACAAAGAACTTCTGCCAATAGTGGACGCCTTCAAGCATTGGCGGCGATACTGTGAAGGGGCTAGGCACCAAGTAGAGGTTTTCTCGGACCACCAGAATCTGGAGTACTTCACCACAACAAAAGTGCTTAACCGACGGCAAGCACAGTGGGCACAAGAATTGGCCGGAATCGACTTCAAGATCTACTACTGACCAGGGACGCAGAATGGAAAACCAGATGCACTGTCAAGGTGTTCGGAGTACCGCTTTGAAAAAGGGGGGGTAGAAAACCAGCCAATAACGACGGTTTTGGGAAAAAATCACTTCGGAGAATGGATGGGACACTCCTTCATATGCTCATCAGCCAGAATGGCATCCCTCCCCGCAAGAAAGTGGTCGGAACAATTCCTGGCAGACGTCAGGGTAGAAGGAAAAAAGGACGGAACCTACGAACAAGCCAGGAAACAGGAAGCGGCGGCAGAAGAACTGTCGCCGAAGGACTGAAAGGTCAGGGAACTAAGTTGTGAAAACGATATTCTATATCGGCGGAACCTACTCTGGGTACCAAGCGGACTGGTACAAAGGATACTAGAGTCCGAACACGATACAAAGTGGCAGGGCACATGGGACAGGACAAAAGTATCGAACTAATCCGACGAAACTTCTGGTGGCCCAAAATGAACGAACGAATCATCGACTTCGTCAGAAGCTGCCCCAAGTGCCAGCTGAACAAGGCAACCCGACACCAGCCCTATGGCCTGACCTCCCCGCTGGAACTACCATACGCCCCGTAGCAATCCATAGCGATGGACTTCATCACGGACCTCCCACTCTCGGGCAAATGCGACCAGCTATGGGTAGTTGTCGACCGATTCACCAAGATGGCGCACTTCCTTCCCCTAAAAAAGGAAGAAAAGGGGGCAGCCAACCTAGCGGTCATCTTTGCCAGAGAAGTATGGAAGTACCATGGCCTCCCTGCTGATATAGTGTTGGACCGAGACTCCAGATTCACCTCGGAGACCTGGAAGGAGTTCCTACGGCTTTTGGGAATCCGGCCTCGCATGTCCACAGCGTCCCACCCGCAGACCGACGGACAGACAGAACGGCTCAACCAGACAATTGAGACCTATCTACGGGCATTCGTCAATCAGGAGCAAGACAACTGGAAACGACTGTTACCAATAGCTGAGTTCGCATACAACAACTTGGCCACCACAGGTAACTGTATGTCTCCGTTCTACGCTAACTACGGCTTCCACCCAGTGGCGGTAGGACCCGCGCCCTCAGAACCCCTCAACCCGGCTAGCACAGCATACGCCCACTGGATGCAGGCGGTGCACGAAGAGGCAAGGAAAGTGTTAGAAGAAGCGCAGGAACAGATGCGACGGTATGCGAACCTGGAGCGAAAGGAACCTCCTGCATACCGGGTGGGAGACCTGGTAATGCTCAACGGCTGCAACATCAAAACACGCTGCCCCTCGAAGAAACTGGACCACAAAAATCATGGTCCTTTCCAAATCGAGAAAATCGTCTCCCCGCTGGCCGTCCGCCTCACGCTGCCTCGGAAGTGGAAGATTCACAACGTCTTCCATGTCTCGCTACTCGAACCCTATCAAACCAGCGAGCATCGAGCCCCTCCGGACCCCTCGAAAGTATTGTGGGAAGCAGACGACGTCGAACAATCGGAGGAATACGATGTTGAAGAAGTTATGTCTTCGGTCGAACGCGGCCGGGGAAATAACAAACGAATCCTTTACCTCGTCAAATGGCTCGACTATCCGGAATGCAAAGACTGGACGGAAGAACCATTCGACAACTTTTCGGTGGGCGGTCTGGAGAAACTCCGAGAGTTCCATCGACGGAACCCAGACGCGCCCAGGGACTACCGGATCACCGACGCCTAGACGGGATGTCCATAGAAGGGCCCGGCAAAGCACCAGCGGTAGCAGGGATAAGGGGACCGAAGAACTGCACCTCACGCACGCGCAAAAAGACCCGCATCTCAGGCACCTAGCTGGTCCTAGGAGGTCTCGGACTCGATCGGACGAGAGCCGTGGGCATTCGGTACAGCACACCTCTGTACGTACACCTACGGGGGAGGCAAAGAAGGCTCCCGGGCACGAACCCTGGGCCGTGAAGGTCACTCGTTCCACGTGTCCCAAGTCGAAAAAACGTCATATGCTCTCCTCCGCGAACAACCGACCCCTCCGAACGGCAGCTCGAACAGCTCCGCGCTGGGGTAATTGCCGGGGAAGACAAGGGCCTCTGGACAGGCGGCGGATCCTGTCGACGAACAGACACCTCTGTGTGCACACCATTGGCTCGTCCGGCTTGCTCGGGCTTGGTCACTCCTTCCACGTGCCCCAGCCGGGGATCGCCAGGGTGCGCACTGCGAAACCGGCCCCCCTTGTCTCCAAGCACGCGACTGCCCAGTGGGACAATATCAATGTAGGAGTACGCACCGGCTTACTCCGAGGGCCCGGCCATCTCGACGGATTACAGAGGGTCCTGAAAAGGACTATATGACCTGATCCGGTGGCTGGGGGGGCTGCAGGGGAGGAGGACTGCAGTCCATGACGCTGCAAGGAACTCAGCGTTGAAAGAACTACACCAAAAGAGAAGGGCTACTTAGATAGGCAGATCTTAGATCAGAAAGGAAAACCGCTTCGGGACGAAGCTACGGGGAAGGGAAGGTAGTGTTACACCTGAGAAATACGTCGGGAGCAAACCAATGGAGAAAGAGACCAAAGGAGAGGGGAGCGGAAGGCGGAAGGACTTTACTCCGGTCCTACCCGCTTGGAAGCAAGCCTCGGGTTCAGAGAGTCTAGGCAGGAGATAAGAACCGGAGTAAGAGTTACGGCCGTAAGATGGACTTAGGACCTTAGCTCCGGGAGGTGAGGGGAAAAACTACGGAAATGCGGGAAACCTTACTCCGGTTACCCCGCCGGAACGCAGGAGAACCCCACCTCCCTTATCGACACCCCGGTCAGGACCAATGAAACCTCCCCGTGGCTCAGAGGGCCTCGGGGGAACCTTGGGCCGAATCACCAGGTCTCACCCCGCTGCCTCAGGATAAAAAGAGGAAGTTCCCCAAGGAAAAAAGAGAGAACCCTCAGGACGAACATCCCCAAAACACTATCCCCGAAAACCCACACGCAAGATCTAAGATTATTCCACTGTGAATTATCGAAAGTAGCCTGACTACCCTTTTGATACTACCACACTCCGGTTACGAGACAACCCCAGTGTCACATGCATTCCATCCCCAAACAGATGGCCAAACTGAGAGGGTCAATCAGTCAATTGAACCCTACCTCCATACGTTCTGCAACTATGAACAGAACAACTGGAGTGAGATGATACCAATGGGTGAATACGCCTACAACAACTTGGTGACTACGGCCACAGGGATGTCGCCTTTCTACGCCAACTATGGTTTTCATCCATGGACATCATGGCCAGTAGAGATTGAGGCAATGAACCTGGCAGGTAGGAACTATGCGCATTGGATGGTCAGTGTCCATGCGTTTTGCAAAAAGACATTAGAGTGTACTCGGAAACAAATTAGCCATCACTATGACAAGAGGTCCAAGGAGGCTCCCAAAATGAAGGTCGGATATCTCGTGATGCTCAGCAGCAAGAACCTGAGAACCCGTCATCCGTTAAAGAAACTCGATCACAAGATGCAAGGTCCATTCGAGATTGAAAAGGTTGTGTCTCCAAACATGGTAATACTTAAGCTGCCAAGGTGGTGGAGACTCCACAACGTATTTCATGTCTCATTGCTGGAACCATATCGTGTTTCGAGCAAGGCAAGCTGTGCTCCACCTGACCCTGAGAGGGTTAGGAATGAGGCTGATGAGATAGATGTTGATGTCGAAGAAGGTCAATGGGAGATTGACGAGATTATGGAAAGTTCCTGTGATCAGGATGGCAACGTGAAGTACCTCACGAAGTGGGTGGGGTTTCCCGAGGAGGAAAACTGGACAGAGGAACCCTTGGAGCATTTTCTAGGCTCAGGGGAAGGGATGATTAGGGCCTTCCACAGGAAGCACCCCAACGCGGCGAAGGATCCGAGGGTCGGACTACGAGGTTGAGTCAGTACCTTTTCCTGGTGACGCTATAAGGGGATCCAGGTTTTTAATGGCTGACAAGACACTGATGACATGGTGTGATTTAGCGGATAATTGTGTTTTCCTTGGTTAAAGGTTTTTTGGTTTTATCTGTGAGGAGGTTTTCCTTTTTTCCTACATGTTAGGTTTTTTGGTTTTAAACATGGAGGGAATAACAGTCAGGGTTGATGAACTTTGGTCTGAGGACGAACCCTTCTGAGGGAGGGGGTAGTGTTACACCCAGCGCGCTGGTGACACCCCAAGACATGCAATTAGTATGACTAGCCGGACTCAATCTGAGGATTGAGGCCGAGTGATATTTCATGAGTGAAAGTCACGGGCAGGGGCGAGCTCTGAAAGAGAGGAGTATTACCAACCCAACAGCAGCCAGGTGGTAACTCAAGGTTACCAATGGGAAAGGGGATGAGTGGCAGCCCCAGGCGAGGGTCTGGTCACATCCCTGGGAGGTGTCAAGGTTATCCTCCACGAGACCCATACTAAAAGCTACTAGTTGCCATATACCGGCAAAAATGTCAACTTTTTCTGGTACAATATAACTCACGAGCAGTCATGCAGGACGCGCGAGGCGGAACGGGTCCGGTGGGTATATGAGGGGATCCAGACCATCTGTCAGTTGTTTGAAGAAGATCGGACCTTAACTTGCCAAGTTACAGAGACGAATTCTTCAGTTAACTGCGATTGCTGCGGCACTTGTACCGACGTCACCAGACATTCCTGGAAGCATCTAGACTTATAGATTGCGACCCCGAATGCACCTGAGAAGCATTTAGCCAGTAAGGGCTGCAGACAGGAGCACGAGGGTGACGACGCCTACAAGGGAGTGCAAACGAATATTGTTCGCAAGCACCCGGATCGAAGATCTTCTGGATCCATACCTATCAATCAGTGCCACGTCCCAATCAACCCTATCTCCCTCGGACGAGGAGAGATACTGCTGCATAATACCGAGGTATTGCACTTCCCGAGTCAGCCCGAGGGCAGACGGCCAAAGAGTCGGCGCGACATTTAAAGAGCGCCAGTTTCCTACGTAGCGAGGCATCAGCAACAATCAGTCGGAAGTTGAGCCTTAACAATATTACATTGTTTCTGGGATCAACTCTCTAGTGATATTTCGAACGCGAATCTCTTAGTGAATTTTGCCAACCGCTCCTGTGTGAATCCTTTGGAACTACACGGTCGCTCCGCTACCATCATACAAGTGTTGCCCCCTCAAGGGTGATAGACTGTTGGTGACCACCTGGATGATTGTGCCATTGGTGAAACACCCGAGTGTTATACACCCATCTTTGCATCCAGCCTTTAGGATTTCGGGATGTGCTTCCACACTACGCATCCGAAGCGGCGAAGGTGATTCAGAGTTGGTTTGTCCACGGCCGATGTCGGCCTCATACTCACATCTTGTAAGTTGCCGTTGAGGGCTGTACCCACACTCTGTGAGATGCCGATTACCGTACCCACACTCTGCGAGTTGCCGATTACCGTACCCACACTCTGTGAGTTGCCAATTGCCATACCCATACGTTGTGAGTTGCCAATTGCCATATCCACACTCTGTGAGTTGCCAGTTGCTGTACCCACACGTTGTGAGTTGGTATTTGGCGACATACTCACGCGCTGTGAGTTGGGGTACTAGCCACTTTGGTATAGCCGGTGATGGCATTTGAGCACCTCGTATGGCGTCTTTCCATCCAAGAATTGGTTCGGGATTCTTCGATGCAGATAGCACGCGGTGTTGATGGCCTCCGCGTGGAAGTGCATTGGGGCTTACGAATCGAGCATCATAGCCCTAGCCTTCTGGGTCAGGACACCAATCATCCTTTCTGGGATGCTGTTCTCGTGTTGCGTATGTGGCGGACATGGCTCGAATGCAATACCTCGGACCGTGAGGATGCTTTGGAGCGTTTTGTTGTTTTATTCTCCACTTCCGTTGTCAGAGCGAAACCTCTGGATATTGTATCCCCAGCCATCCACTTTGGCTTGAAACCATTGAAAGGCTACCGTGCAGGTCTCCATACATTTGTCAGGGAGGATGGTGATCTCTGCATGACGAGAGTAGTCATCAATGTAGACAATGAAGTACTACGTACCTCCTGACGAGCATACAGCGAATGGTCCGCACAGATCTGAATGAACCAGCTCGAATGGTATAGTGGTGTGCTGGACTGGAATGCAGATTATCTTCCGTTTGAGCTTTGGCAGGATGCATACCTCACAGATGCAATCATTATCGACGTAACCTTTGACAATAGACTTTATTGCTGCTTCTCGGAGGTGACCGAGACGTCGATGCCACATCCTTGATTCGGCGATAGATAGTTTTGCCTGTCTGTTCAAAGTGATAAGGGTTGTATGTTGTGAGTTGAGGACTGAAGGACCAGCATCTAGCTTGTAGAGCATGCCGTTCTTTTGTCCCAACATTATCATCCGTTGGTTGGCAGGATCGCTGATGATGCACCTGCCCTTCTTGAATATGGTGCTGCATCCATGGGTGTCTAGGTCCCCTACCAAGAGAAGAGAGTATTGGAAGGTTGGAAGGTGTAGGGCCTTGACCCAGTGGTTCTGGACTTGAACGAGACCCTTATGGGTAGCTTGGACAATGGTATCATCTCCCAGCCTTATGTCGATGGTGTGCGATGATCAAGAGTAGGTTTGGAACCGGCTCCGAGGGCCATTGTACCTGTGGTGGGAGGCTCCAGAATCGATTATCCATATACTAGAGGGTGCTCTCTCGGTGGCCAAGGCAAAGTGGCCGGTCTTGAAGGTATTCCATGAGTAGGGTTCACGGCCGTACTCACATGCCCCTGCATACTCACATGTCCTGTACTCACATGCCACAACATACTCACGTGTCCCATGCTTACAGGACCCGTGCTCACACGTCCCGTACTCACATGCCATGCTGTATTCATGCTTTCCGTACACACGCATCCCATACTCATACGTTCCGTACTCACACATTCCGTATTCACACACCGCGCCATGGTCGTTTTCCCATTCACTAAGCGCCAAGGCAGCAACCATTTTTGTGAGCATTTCACCGTCATGGAGGAACTCGTCGTCAGGTATTACCTCATGGCCGGATGTGAGTAGGGTTCGGTCGGGTGGCGTGAGTAGGGTTCGGTCGGGTGGTGTGAGTAGGGTTCGGTCGGGTGTGAGTACAACTCGGCCTGATGTGAGTAGGGCTTGGCCCGTGTTAGTGTCGATTAGTCAATCTAGATCCGACCAGAGAACGAGGGATTGTTTGGTATTATCACCATTTGCCACCCTGGCACTTCCTTTTTTGTGAAAACGCTTCTGATTCTGAACGGCTTTGAGCTCTTCCGATCATTTCTTGAGAGTGCAGTCCATCTCCATGTGGCCAGTGTCACAGCAATGCCAGCACTTGATGTTGTCCCGGGAGCGTTTCTTGCCAGCTGATTGTCCAGTATCCTTCCTAGCATGGGTGGGATTGCTGGGGGACTCCTTCTGAGATTCTTGCACCTTTTTCTTACGACAGTCGGAGATATGGTGACCCTTCTTGCAGTATTGGCAGAGGAGTTTCTTTCCACTGCTATGGGAGTAGAGGAGTGCCCCAGAGGTGTTATTACTGGGGTCGTTTATCTTGTGGGTTAGCTTATTCCTTTCATACTCGCAGAGTTCGTCGATGGTTTCTTGAAGAGTGAGGGTGCCTTTGTTCAGCTGTTTCTGAAGCATGTGGGTGGCCTCGCTGAATCAGATTCCCGCTAAGTTGAGTAGGTGATAGATTGTAACATTGTCAGAGATCTCTTCCTTGGTTCCTTTGATAGGATCGCGATACTATTGCAGGCGTTTACAGAAGGATCCGATTTTTTCACCTGGGTGAGGTCTAACCGTGTGGAGGTTGCTTGCATGGAGTGCCATCTTACAGACGCAGAGTGTTAAGGCAGATGTCATCCGGAGGAGGGGTGTCAGGGTATTTGCCTTCTGAAAACAGTGCGTGTCTTACAGATGCAAAATGTCAAGGGAAATTTCTTCCGTACGCAGAGTGTCAACGCAAATGTCGTACAGATGACGTACGCCACGGTGTCTGCCTTCCGGATGAGGACTGTCAGGGCATTTCCCTTCTGGACACAAAGTGTCAAGGTAAATGTCGTTCGGACGACATGTGCCATGACATCTGCCTTCTAGACGAGTGTCTTTACCATCCAGACGTAGTGCGTCTTACAGACGCAGAGTGTCAAGGCAAATGGGATCCAGATGAGGCTTACGATGGCGCACCACACATAGGTAACAGAGTGGTCATGGTGATAGCATCGAAACGCAACCGTCAGGGCATGGCACATTGCAGCGAAAACCATTAAACTCGTATTTGGTTCCAGGCATTGTGACTCAAGCCAGTTCTATTCATTACATCGAATTTTGTTACGAAGAACGCAACAAGAGGAGACACGAGAGGAGATAGGAAAAGAAAGAAGAGAAGAGAGCTGTTGATTCAGAGAGCGGACATCTAGCTACTTATATAGTCCCGCTCCTTCCTTGCTGAGTCATCCTTGCGGACAGTGGTGCTCCGTCTGCGGCCGCTCGCGAGCGGCCCGCTCCGATCCGTTCCGCTGTTATTTCCCTTAAGCAATATACAGTGGGACGTATCCTCCGGTATTTCCCTTAAGCAATCTGCAGCGGATACCATGATCCGGGGTGGCCCGGTTTAGGGTCCCAACCGCCCCCAACTTTGGATGCTGCCCTCGGGTCCATGACAAACAAACAAAGAGGCATGTACAAAAGGTTAAAACAACCAGAAAACAACGTTAAAAAGACACTTTTTTGCAGAACAAAACCACCACAAAGAAGAAAAAACTTTTGTTGATAATAGCATCCAAACGGCACTTGCAAACAAGTAAAACAACAGAAAAAAGGAAAGAAAATAACTTTTGTTGATAGTAATGCCCAAAAGGGCTATGCTTCCCAGCGGACTATCGGATTGTTTGACTCATAACCGGCTATCGATTCTTGAGCGTTCGGCAAATCATCTTCAGCATACCAGGAATCCCATTCTGGGCCATAACCCTTCCAGCGGATGAGGTATTCGGTTTTCTTTTTACGTCCCTGTTTGGATATCCGCTTGTTGACAATAGCTTCAATTTCCCACTCTGGAAGTCCCTCAGGGCTGGCTACAGGAGCCATGTCATTAGTCGGCATAGGTCGGTTGTAAGGGTCCGTTCCTGAAGCCGGGCTGGGTTCCAAGTGTATAACAGAGATAACTGGGTGGATTCCATAATGGGGGGGAAGCTGCAATCTGTAGGCTTTTCCTTTTCCAACTACCTCAAGGATCTTGAAAGGACCAATGCACTGTTGGCCGAGCTTCTGCTTCTGCACAGCAGGGATAGAATAGCCTGCACCCAGACATAAAAAGGCATAGCCAGTGGAGAAATCTGGTAAGATATGCTTCCTGTCATAGTGCTTGGTCATTGCTTTCTGCACGATAGCAATAGCCGTAGCCGCTTCTTCCTGCATTACGGTTCTGAGTTCATGGAGCGGAACTGCAGACAGTGGCATCGGTAGAGGCATAGTGGATACTTCAAGAGCCATCCGTAGCTTCTTGCCATATATCAGCTCATTCGGCGATTTCTTCGTTGATGCTGATTCCATGTTATTGCAGGCTGCTTGTAATGGAAGAAGCTTGGCCAGCCAGTCCGATTGGCTTGTGTTGACCAAATAGTGCAGTATGACTTTGAGAGTCTGATTTGTCCTCTCTGACTGGCCATCAGCGCTTGGATGATATGCCATTGTCGTAAGGCTCTTTACTCCCGCGGAGGATAGTAGAGTTTGCCAGAGTCCTGAGAGAAAACGCTTATCCGGATCTAAGATAATCGTTCGCGGGAAACCCCAGCTGTTGCGCACCACATCTTCATAGAAGCTGGTGGCCCAAGCAATGGGAGACCAATCTTTCCTACCGGGGATGAAGCGTACGGCCTTGCTGAACTTGTCGGTGACCGTCATAATAGTGTCGAAAGGTTTGACCGAACCTTCACAAGTACATGGAGGGAGATCCGTAATCGGATCGATCGTAATTGTATCGAATGGCTCCGACGGTGAGGTTATTGGTGATAATTTACCGTAGGGCTTGTGCCGTGCTGGCTTATTAAGCAAGCAGGCAGGGCAGTGAGCGAGATACGCTGTAATGTTCTTGGCCATCGAAGTCCAGTAGAAACTGGAAAGCCATTTGAAGGTTCGATAAAACCCACAATGGGTCTCGTCATGGGCAATCGCCAGCTGCTGCTTGTGTAACTCCTGACTGCTAAGGACAAGCCGCAAGCGCTTATCTTTTGGGTCGATCAGGTACAGCAGATCATTGTGCAGCACATACTTACAGGTGTTGGGAATTGAAATCGTATCCAATCGGCTGTCATAGGTGCCATCACGTTTGAGTGTATTGTACACTGCTCGCATGCGTGGCGAATTCTGAATGGCTAGACGGAGCTTATCTGTGTACGCTGGAACAAGTTTCACTGTCATACCTTCAACCTCTGTCTGGATATCATTGCCTGAGGCTGACGCTATGCACACAGCGGAAACGACTGGTTCGATAGGAGCTGTTGCTGAAACTGGCTTCCCAGGCAAAATGCCTTTTTCCTTGTCGATACGCAGTTTGCCTAGACGTGTTATGGCAAAACATTCCTGAATGTCGAATTCCTCCATCTCCGGTGGAGATCCTAATCGAGTCACCCAGTCACGTAGGTGCTTGGCTCCCAAAGAGATATCGTAGTGCAGCCTGGACAGAGCATCGGGACATTCCAGATCAGCTCCCTTGCTGTAAACAACACGCATGTGCTCTCGGTACTGGTCCAAGTAAATAGCCCACGTATGGAGTCTCAGGCTAGACCTGTCCGCAGACGTGGTGTCCATACTCTGCATCTTGCACAAAGCGACATTGCTATGATGATCGGTGACGAAGGTGACAAAGGCTCTCTCCATGTATGGGCGCATGCGCTTGGCTGCCCATACGAGTCCGGACATTTCCAAGTGAGTTGGCCAGTATCTGGTTTCCGCATTGGTCAATGGTTTTGACATAAAGTGCAAGGGTACCAGTCGGGATTTTGAGTAGACTTCGGGATCCCTGGTCAGCTGATAATGTGCTAAACTGGTACCGTACTCCTTGGATGAATCCAAGAAAGCTTAAATTGGAAGGTTGTCCACGACATGGTGCAAACGTGGTCGCAAAGCGAGTGCATCTTTCACGTCATTGTAGGACTTAATGAGTTTTTCATCGGCGGGTACTGCAGTACGGGCGGCGTTGTCCTTCCGGCCCCGTGAGCTTGGTGGTGCGTTCTTCAACAGCAGCATCTTGCACACCTGCAGCGGAGCTATTCGCTGGGCATAGTAGGGAATTAGATGCCGGTTCCAATTGTTAAGGCCTATGAAGTTCTCCAATTGGGCCAAGGTTGCAGGGTATGGAATATTCTGCACAGCGTCGGCCTTTGCTTCTGCAGTGGTAAGACCCAAACGATTCACGAGATAGCCCAGTATTTCTAGCAAGTGAAAACCAAGGAAACACCTTTTCGCTTTCAAGGTGATGCCCTAGTTTCCAAGGATGCTGAAGACTTCATCCACTATTCCAAGGAACTTCGCGAATGATGGGGCATACATGATGATGTCATGAACATAGCATGATACACCTTGCCAGGACAGATGCTGGATCAGCTTCGTGTCCATCAAGCATTGCTGATGCTGCACTGACGTCTTTCCACCCATAATTGAAACATTAAAGACCTCGCGGCCTCTATGGGTCGAGATAGCAGTACGGTAGTGGTGGTCTGGGTGGATTAAATGCTGATAGAAGGCAGAAGTGATATCTGCCGAGCCCAACCATCGCATACCTCGCATTGTCTGTGGGTCTACGTAGGAGCGATGAGCAAGCCGAATCTTACGTACACACAAGTGTTAGTAATGGCTTGGCATTTTGCATTGACATCATACTCGCTGCGTCCTACTCGCTATCGTCCTCGTCGCATCTTACTCGCTCTCATAGTCGCCACGTCCTACTCGCTATCATCCTCACCGCGTCTTACTCGCTCTCAGAGTCGCCACGTCCTACTCGCTATCGTCCTGGCCGCCGGCGTCCTCATTGACATCGTACTCGTCACTGTGTATTCTATACCTTCCCAGTGTCTCTGTCACTCTGAGAGCTGCGCTAGCCATGTCACAAAGCTCGCCATCATTCTCGCCGCATCCTACTCACTATCGTCCTCACCGCGTCTTACTCACTCTCATCGTCGCCACGTCCTACTCGCTATCGTCCTCACCGCTGACGTCCTCATCGCCATCCTCCTCATAGTAGTCGTGCTCATCGCGTCGTGTCGTATTTGCCAACTTTCCTTTGTTTCTTACACGCAGAGCAATGCTATGCGTGTCAAAACAGCATTACTGCATGTAATGATCGCGGTGATGGGTGTGACGCTGGGTGCTTTTGCTGGAAACGCGAAGTGTGTAGTAGCATACTATATAGATGTACATATCGTAGATATAAAGAATAGAACTGGACTGAGTCACTATGCCTGGAACCCGCTGCGTGTTTGCGAATGCGACCTGTGTATTTGCTGTAACGTTCCGCGCCTTGACAGCCAGCGTGACTGTGCTGCCATGACACGACACGTCTAGTAGGAAAATGCCCTGACACGGCTGCGTCCAGAAGGAAAATGCCCTGACACAGTGCGTCCAGAAGGAAAATGCCCTGCCAAGCTCCGTCCGGTAAGCAGATGCCGTGGTGATCTGCGTCCGGACGTACGCTACCATGGCGAGCTGCATCTGAATTCACATTGCCTGTGCGTTTTGCGTTGGGAGCGGTATGTGCGCTGACAGGGTGCGTCCAGAGTGTGCCGAGCACCTGGTGCGTCTGGACGCAGCCTGTACATCTGGACGCAGATTTGTTTTCCTGATGCTACTCATAGAGACCATATCTTGTTCGGAATGCCATTTTCCATTCATCACCCTCTTTGATACCGATCAAGTTATAGCCCCATTTCAAGTCAATCTTGGTGAAGATATTGGCACCTTGTACTCAATCATGTAACTGATTCATCAGGGGTAACGGATAGTGGTTCATTATCGTAACTTTATTAAGTCCGTGATAATCCACACAGAGCCTAAGGCTACGACCATGAGGCTTTGGTACAAACAGTATTGGGGCACCAGCTGGAGACTTGCTAGGCCTGATCTTGCCCGTTCAAAGCATCCCCTCCAGGTATTCTTTAAGGGCTTCCAGTTCTACTTCTGATAACATGTAGATAGGACCCCATGGGGGTTGTGCTCCTTCCTTAAGGCCAATGGCGTGATCAAACGACCTATGCGGAGGTAGTTCGGCTGTAGTTCCTTCCGGATCAAACAGATCTATGAACTCCTTGTACCGTTCAGGTCCCATGCCCCTCCAATCCACAAGTTTTACTCTCTGAGCGCTCATGCCCACAACGCCCAGGTAGCCCACTGTTTCTTGATCAACATTTTCCAGTAGACCTGAATCATATTCAATGTCCAGTTGATCGGTCTTCTCCTTGGTGCAATTCATGTTACACCACTCAGAGTCAAATGTGGTGCAATTGTCAAAGAAGCCTGACGGCTGGTGTACTTAAAGGTACCAGTGTAGAAGCACCATATCAAATGAAGGCTCCATAGGAGACACCTTGAATGCTTGGTTACCATAGTGCTGTTGGTGGCGCATGCACAAAGGCCGTATATACTGCCATCCTGCTCCAGATACTGATTCACCTTCAAAGTTATTTAACTTCAGTGGGACCTGCCTTCTCCAGCATGGTATCCTGTACTTCCTGACTATTGCCTCCGAGATCCTGAAGATTGGTGCACCTGAATCAAGCAGTACACGTACCGGTATCTCGGGATGTTGGTCCCATAATAGGTGCATAACCACCATGGGCCGTTTGCCAATTCTTGTCTCTTTAGGGGGACGTCTGCTTGAAGACTCGCTAGAGTCACGCTTCCTCTTATTGGAACTCATCTTGCTTTTGGAGTGGTTGAGTTGCAGCTTTCCCAGCGTGCAAGTCAATTTTCACAGTTGCAATATTTGGAAGTTGGATTTTTGTTTGAGATTCTTAGTCTCTTGAGATTGTAGATCATTAAGTGGTTTCAAATATCAGGGCATAGACGCGCCTGCGCGTTTCGGATCTTCAACCCTCCTCAGTATGTCTGTGATTTTTTGGAAAAACAAACTTCATTTTCAAAAAATACAAACACCTAAAACCAAATAGAATCCCAATGTTTTATTCCTTATTTTCTGATTTTTCCGACCCCCTGGTCATATTCGCAGATAGTTCAAGGAAACTCATTTCTCATAAGAACAGAAAAATCAACAAAGGAAATCCATTTCCCCCTTCGTATTCTGCGCTCGTCAGCGCCTAACCTCTGTCAATCTCGATCCAACTATTTTTTAGAGAGGGGCTTTACCTTAGCCGATGAAATAGACGCATCTATTTAATCACTCTCCTTTTTGGAGTTCTTCTCAAACAACTTCTTCTCCCATGCCGGAATATGTCGCATGTATCGGCACGGCTCAGGAGATTCTTCTCTTCCAACCCCACGTGCCGAGACCTTGGCACACTTGGCATTATGCTGGCGTTTTTCTCCCTCTTTCTCCTTAATCGCAGAGTCGGGAATACGGTGCTTATTGCCAGCCACCGAACGAGAGGATGTCGTAACAATTGGCCCCCGGCATTGGAACCAGCGATGGTTCGGTTTGCCACATGTGAGGCAATCTTTATTCTTGAATTGTTTTTCAACCAGCTTGGGGTTGACCCCTTTGGTTGCGTCATCCTTCATCTTGTAGCGTTGCTTCTTCTTTGCGCTTGATCCCTTGTCGCTCCGATCCCCTTTGTCGCTCTTTTTCCCAGTCTTTTTGTTGACCCGGTGCGAAGAGTTGTGGTCCTTCACTTCTTTGGACCCAGGGGTTTTCTTTGGGTTTTTTGGCTCTGGCGATTTCCGATGAGAACGATTTTCCTCCTTAACCTCGTCCTCCAGATTTTTCCCCACTTCCCGAAGCACCTCTACGAACTCGATATCATCTTCTGGAAGCCGTCCCACATTGGAAAGCTTCTTCATGGGCCTCGTGAGTCCTCCCTTCAGCTTTTCCCTCCAGATAACACCAGAGAGTTCTGCTCGGGCATTCGCGATTTCCATTTTATCGATGTAGAGCTCGATATCACCATCGTAGATGATACGGTCGATTTTGCACAAGGCGTCGTGTTGCTCAAATCGACTGGAGAATTGGGTCTCAATTGCCGATGTAAATGACTTCCAATCATCCTCTTTGTTTTGTTGCTTCAGTTGAGCAGCACGTGCCTCATACCACTCTTCTGTATTTCCTGACATCCGGTGCCCTATGAAAGCAATTTTGTCCGTTTCCTTCACATAGGTGGTCTCGTAGTATTTGAAATAATTTTCTACACGAGCCCACCATGCTGCGAACGTAAGCTTCGAGTTGCGATGTGAAAATTTTTCTGGCTTATCCAGCACAGGTTTTTCGATCGTGATACGAACCGGATCCCGGAGCTAGTACGGTGATGGTGAATGTTTGCGATCCCATAACCCCCTCCTGGGAGATGGCAACCTTGGGTTTTGCTGCGGGGTGGCGGACCACCTCGATGGTCTGAATGGTGGGGTTGAGGGTGTCCCCTCATCTGTTGACGTGTCACTGGGGCTGCTGGATGTGCTAGCACCACCACCCACACCCATTGTCTACCGTCCACCACCACCACCTCCCGTTCCACCCGTGGCTCAGCCGGCGTCCTCCTCACCATCTTCGTCTGGGTCATACAACTCCAAACGGAAAGGTCTGAGTGGAAGGGCCGCTGGGCTTTCTCCCGAGTCTGGCTCGATAGGTGGGACTGGTCTCTCAGAGTCGCTTTCGATAGCCTTCCCTGTTTTCACTGAGAGTTCTTCTCTTAGCGAGGCTTCTTCTTTCACGGACCTCCCTTCCTTTACGGAGCGTACCAGCCCTTCCAGTTCACCCACGAGCGCAATGGGGTTGGCCGACTCCTTTGCCTTTTAGATTGCCGCATCGAAGAACTCCTGCAGCTTCTTTTCTTGCTTTTTGACATCGGCTGCTTTGGGCTTGCATTTTACCTCCTTACGGAGGGCCACAATATCCGCCTTCATGGCCGTGCTGGAGTTCTGGAGTATCTTGATTTTGGCATCCTTTGTCGCAGCAAACTCATTCATCACAGCCATGACATGGGTAGCATTGGCATAAAGTGCCTCAGTTACCGCTGCCAGGTGTTTGAACTGCGCTTCATCCTTAGTCTGGGCAGCTAAATAGCGGTAGACACCTGGTCAGAGAACGGGGTGCTCACTGCTGACAGCTGCCAGAAAGCCTCTTCCGAAGCGTAGTGCATTTGTTTCTTTTCAGCCTGGGCCAGCTCATATAGACGTCTGTGGTCATGTAGAAGGCCCTTGTAGTGCTGCGTCAATTTTGGGAAGATTTCCTTGATGTCATGCTCGTTCTTTCGGCACAGCTGCACTAGCTGGCCAAACTGAGACAGACTCTTGTCAAGTGTCTTCACCATATTGCAGAATCACCCTGGTGCCTCCACAGTGACCAGATCCCATACCACTAGCTCGCCAGTATCAGCATTGCAGATAACCACATCCGTTGAGGTGTCCAACTCATTGGAGCTCTTTCGCATCTCAAATTTCACCAATGCCTGAGATTCTGACATGGTTACTTATGCGTTTCTTGTAGAGAGGTATATTGTAGCATCGGTGTGTCTGCTAACAATATAGTGTAACACTCGGGTGTTTCACCAACAGCATAATCGCCCAGGTGGTCACCAACGGTCTATCACCCTTAAGCGGGCAACACTTGTATGATAGCAGTGGAGCGACCGTGTAGTTCCGAAGGATCGGCACAGGAGCGGTTGGGAAAATTCACTAAGAGATTCGCGTTCGAAATATCACTAGAGAGTTGATCCCAGAAATAATGTAATATTGTTAAGGCTCAACTTCCAACTGATCGTTGCTGATGCCTCTCTACATAAGAAACTGGTGCTCTTTAAATGTCGCGCCGACTCTTTGGCCGTCTACCCTTAGGCTGACTCGGGAAGCGTAATACCTCGGTATTATGCAGCAGTGTCTCTCTTCTTCCGAGGGAGATAGGGTTGATTGGGACGTGGCACTGATTGATAGGTATGGATCCAGAAGATCTTCGATCCGGGGGCTTGCGAACAATATTTGTTTGCACCCCTTTGTAGGCATTGTCACCCTCATGCTCCTGTCTGCAGCCCTTACTGGCTAAATTCTTCTCAGGTGCATTCGGGGTCACAATCTATGAGTCTAGATGCTTCCAGGAATGTCTGGTGACGTCGGTACAAGTGCCGTAGCAATCGCAGTTAACTGAAGAATTCGTCTCAGTAACTTGGCAAGTTAAGGTCTGATCTTCTTCAAACAACTGACGGATGGTCTGGCTCCCCTCATATACCCACCGGACGCGTTCCGCCTCGCGCGTCCTGCACGACCGCTCGTGAGTTATATTGTACCCAGAAAAAGTTGACATTTTTGCTGCTATACGGCAACTAGTAGCTTTTAGTATGGATCTTGTGGAGGATAACCTTGACACCTCCCAGGGATGTGACCAGACCCTTGCCTGAGGCTGCCACTCATCCCCTTTCCCATTGGTAACCTTGAGTTACCACCTGGCTGCTGTTGGGTCGGTAATACTCCTCTCTTTCAGAGCTCGCCCCTGCCCATGACTTTCACTCATGAAATCTCACTCAGTCTCAATCCTCAGGTTGATGTCATGAGATGTGGCTCGGACGGGGTCCGGGCACATCCTCAGAGATGAGACTGATAGCGTCGGCACATTGTCCAGTGGACTAGCCACCGAGACCGATAGCGTCGGCATACCGGCCTCCGGTGGAATAGCCACAGAGACCGATATAATGGGGCGTTCCGCGCCGGGATGTTCGCTCTACACTGAATATACTGTATACCGATACACATATCTTGATAGGTTATGAGCCCGGATTGATCGCTTTATCAATCACAACACCTATACCTGAAACCATTCCCCTTATTTTTCAGCCGCATC
>Ga0307516_10000405_pt1 | contig 56495 bp, 55 predicted proteins | sample 19_EM_MG_FD_203310 | JGI IMG/M metagenome (GOLD analysis project Ga0307516, IMG submission 203310) | Populus trichocarpa ectomycorrhiza microbial communities from riparian zone in the Pacific Northwest, United States - 19_EM | ecosystem: Host-associated > Plants > Roots > Unclassified | place...
GAATTGGTCATGGTCAAATCCTCGCTGTTTTCCGCCCGCCCCTACCGCTGCACCATGAAAAGATGGTCTAATTGGAAGTGGAGGGCACCTCCGCTTAATATACGGAGGCATCCTCCGTTTTGCAAGTGCTATTTTGGGAGCGGACCGATAAACGTGAAAAACCAGCCAATTGCCCAGACGCGCAAACCTCGCGCCGACAGTGCCCGGAATCGACAATTGCTGATCGATGCCGCCAAGGCGGGGTTCTCGGAAGTCGGGCTGAACGTGAGCCTGGAAGAAATCGCGCGCCGCGCCGACGTCGGCATCGGTACGCTATATCGCCATTTCCCCAGCAGGGAAGCAGTCGTGGAAGCGGTTTATCGGCGCGAAGTCGAGCAGCTGGCCGAGGCCGTGCCGCAGCTGCTCGAGACCTCGCCGGCGGGCGAAGCATTGCACAAGTGGATGCACCTGTTCGTCGATTACATTGCCACCAAGCGCTTGATCGCGCCGTCGCTGGGAGCTGCGGCAAACCGTACTTCCACTCTTCATGCAACCTCTGCTCAGCTGATCACACATGCGATCTCCACGCTCGTGAAGCGCGCCATCGCAGGCGGCGATGTTCGCAAGGACATCGATCCATCCGACTTGCTGCGTGCGCTGGTCGGAGTTAGTTATGGAAATCCCGACGAAGGCTGGCAAGCGAGTGCGCGGCGACTCGTCGACATTCTGATGGATGGACTGCGGCGCAGTAGGGGTCGATGATGAGTATCAAGGTGCGCAACGGATGAAGCCATATTTGACGATTGGCTCACGCACGAGCGATGTCCTGAGGGCAATCGCAGAGGACGCGCGTGCCGTTGCGGCCAAAGGGCGCGATCTCGAATCGCGCTCCTATCATCGAGACGCGGTATTGCATCGTGCGTAATCCTTTTCGCGGCGCCGGCTCATCGGGCAGCCATTTCCAAGGCGAGCGTCCGGAAAAGACGCTCGATCGCCGCTTCGTCCACGTTGAGTGTCAGGGCGATCCGCAGTCGCGCCGTTCCGACCGGCACGGTTGGCGGACGAATGGCTCGCACATCCAGTCCCTGTGCGCGGAGCCGCGCCGCAAGCTCAGCGGCCGCCCGGTCCTCGCCGATGATGATGGGCATAATGTGCGAACCAGAAGCGGAGAGGCCGCAATGGCGCATGAGTTCACGCGCAGCGAGTCCGACGAACGCCCGCAACCGCTCGCGCCGCGAATCGCTTTGCCCGCAGAGCACGATTGCCGCGTGCGTGACGGCCGCAACCAGCGGCGATGGCGCCGTCGCAAAGATGAACGGGCGGCCGCGATTGACCAAAAAGTCCGTGAGTACACGCGGCCCGCAGACGAATGCGCCGGCCGTGCCGAGTGCCTTCCCGCAAGTGTGCACGGTAATTACGTTGTCGCGACCTTCCAGAAACGCGGCGCGGCCCCTTCCGCGAGGCCCGAGGACGCCGGTCGCGTGCGCTTCGTCAATGACCAGCACCGCCTCCCGACGACTCGCCGCCTCATCGAGCTCCGTGAGATTCGGCCCATCCCCGTCCATGCTATAAAGGCTTTCCACCGCGATCCAGACCAGCCCCGTTCCACCGGACGCGCGCCACTTGAGTATCGCATCATCGATCGATTGCAGATCATTGTGACGCGCAGCGGCGACGTCGGCGCGACCGCGGCGCATCCCATCGTGAACGCTGGCGTGAATCCACTCATCGTAAATCACGAGGTCCCCGCGTTGCGGGGCCGTTGCGAACAAGGTCTGATTTGCAGCATAGCCGCTACCGAAATAGAGCGCGGACTCTCCGCCGAAGAAGTCGGAGGCAGTCCGCTCCAAGGCCTCGTGTTCCGGATGATTGCCGCGCAGGAGCCGCGAACCCCCGGACCCTACCGGTACTCGACGCGCTAGGGCCTCGCTCGCGGCGGCGCGCAGTTCGCACGAATCGGCGAGACCCAAATAGTCGTTTGAAGTGAAATCAAGGCCATTGAAGCATTCCAGCGTGCGGCGCCGCCCGAGCGCCGACAGCCGGTCAAGATCGGACTCAAGGTTCGCGAATGGCCCGCGTCGATCAACCGATCGCGGTGGGGAGATTTCAGATTGCAAGTGCTTGTTCTCCTACGTAAAGACTCTACGGAGCGCGTCTCCGGTCATAAAGGGCATCGGCGGCTAGGCGAGTCCTTTGCTACCCGTTCCTATTGGCTGTCATGTCGAGCCAGTCCAACTCCTCTTCCATCCGATGAAAGGCATCGTCGCCGATCTCGCGGCTGGCCCGCATCGCGAGTACAGCTTGCCGGGCTGCCTGGAGGGCTTCGCGAGAGATTTCCCCGCGTGCGGAGCTCATTGCATCGCCTGCGCCGGCATCGGCTCCTTCGTTCGACAAATGCGCGGTGAGCTCCTGCCGGAAGCCTTCCGCGATCGTTGATCGGTCACCGGCGAAGCTCGCGAGTGCCACACGCAACGCGCGTTCACGCGCCGCATTGAATTCGGTGCCGACGGGATCATCATCATGCAGATCCAGCGCGCGCAATAGCGGCTTGAGCGTGAGTCCTTGGATCGTGAGCGTGCCGAGGACGACCGAGAACGCCGTCAACACGATCAGTCCGCGATACGGAAACTCCGGCGGGAGCGCCATTGCCGCAGCAAGGGAGACGATGCCGCGCATGCCGGCCCAAGAGATGACCAAGCCGCTTCCGACGGTCGGCCGCAGCATCGGTCGCGGCGGATGAAAGCCGCGGCGGCGGTGCCACCACCTGACGACTGAATTGAAGAACATGTGCCAGGCGAGACGCACGACGATGACCGTCAGCAGGACTGCTCCGGCAACGGCGAAGTATGGCGCGCGGTCCGCTGCTTGCAGGCTCTGCAGAATGGGCCGGATCTGCAGGCCGATGAAGATGAACGCGAGGATGTTCAGCGCGAATACGACGGTCTCCCACACAGCATACGACGGTATGCGCATCCGTGCGGGTGTCCGCTCAGGAGCGGTACGCGCCAACGCAATCGCGTAGCAAACCGTCGTCAACACGCCTGACAGTCCGATGGCATCGGCGAGCATCCATACGCCGAAGGTGGTGACAAACTGAAGAATGATGGCGGTCGGAACGTGCTGCACGGGTCCCATCACCCTGAGTGCGAGCCATCCCAGCGCCGGGCCGGCGATCACGCTGCCGACCACGGCGAGCAAGAAGGCAGGGGCAACCGCCTCGATCGAGACGCTGTGCGCCGCTGCGGCTCCCACGGCGAGCCGGTAGATCAGGAGTGAACTGGCATCATTCAGCAAGCTTTCGCCTTCGAGGATGGTCAGCAGACGATGCGGCGGCCGCAAGGGCCGCAGAACGGCGGTGGCGGCCACGGCGTCGGGTGGAGCGACGACCGCGCCCAGCGCAACGGCCGCTGCCCACGGCATCGCCGGTAGCAGCGTATGGGCCGCGACGGCGACGGCGACGGTCGTCACCCCGACGGCGAATATGACCAACCCCATTACCGGTGCCCAGTTGTCCCTAAGGTCCCTGAGGGACGCGTCGTAAGCCGCATCGAGCAGTACGGGCGCGACGAACAGCGCCAGCGCAAGTTCCGGAGGAACAGTGAACACGGGCGCGCCGGGGAGAAACGCGAGCAGCGCGCCCCCGAGCGCCAAAAATACCGGATATGGGGCTCCGACGCGGCGGGCGGCGGCCGCCAGAATTACGGCCGCAACGAACAGAGCAAGAAGTTGTTCGAGTTCTCCCATGGCCCCCCGGCGAACGACTCGGTGTATCGCGTGATCGCAATATACCAGACTTGGCCGGCTGGTCCTGGAGCGACCTAAAGCTTCCCCGAGGTCCGCAACTCCCGCCGCCCGTCCGGCGTTTCTTCCAAGTATGTCTGCAACCTGCGAAGCGAAGCATTCGATCCCATGTCGTCATGCTCGATGCGGGCAAACGCCACCAAGGCCGCCTCATGGTCGACCAGCCACTTAATCGTGTCCGCGTCGCCGGCCGGCGCCAACTGCTTCAAGGCTTCGAAGCGTGCGATATAGGGCGGCCAGTCCCGCAATGCCTTGTCGATAAAGTCCGGCCATGCCATTGATTCCAATTCACTCAGGCGTCGCTCGACGACGCGCATCCATTGCGCCTCGTTTACGTTGATGCCCAACCGCTCGGCAATCGGCTTCAACTTGCAATGGGTATGTCGCTCCACGTCAGCGATCGCATGCAGCTTGGCCTTTCGGTCGCCGACCATCGAACGATTCGCAAGCTCGCGATACAGACTCTCGCCGATCAGCTCGCCTTGGTAGGCTGCCAGTATCCCATCACGATAGGCGGTCGAATCCACGCTCATGAGTCTTACTCCACCCGCCGCGTGAGCTCAAACGACGCCTCGTTTTTGGCGACCGGCGGCGAGCTGCTCGGCTTGTAGACCAAACGGCCCTTCATGATGTTGGCGTGCCCTGGAGCCGAACAAAAATAGGTGTAGCTCTCTTGGGGGTCGAGCAGTGCAAGCGAAAAGCGCGCCGTCGCGCTCGCGCCGCCGCCGATAATTTTCGTGGACGCTATGATGCGCTTATCTCCCGGCTTCTGGTAGTCATTCGCCAATCCCGCGCTCATTCCCGCATTGGCGACCGCGGCCGCATCCGCCGTCTTGGTCAGAACCCAGTCGTGTCCCATGGCGCTGGCGGGCAGCTTACCCGTATTGCGCAGCGTCACTTCTACTTCCGAGCAATTCGAAGCGATGGATAATGTCTGCTCTTCGTACCGCATTTGATCGGTTGCTTCTATCGCAACCTGACACACGTCGGCGGCCGCCACCCGCGCGAGAAGCATCAAACCCATCACACCCATCAATTTCATCATGTTGCTCTCACATGGCTACCAGAGGAAGCAAACCCAGACGCACGTTGATCCGCAAGCGTTGCCGCCGTGGACTCAAGATCGATTGCAGTACGGGGTAAGTGTCCTCAGAGGCTCAAATGGTTGTGTGAGCGATGTAAATAAGAACGAAGGGGTTATCCGGCAGCTTCCCGCCGGCCTTTGCAATACAGTGTTCACGCCTTGGACGCGTGGGCGCGGCGTCGCTACCGCCGTAATAGTTGCCCAAGACGTTTGGTCGCCTGGTCCATTTCCGGGCTCCAAGGATGGCCATAGTTGAGATGGATGAAATTCCGGTATTGTCGACGCGCGGAAAACCTTCAATCTCCGTACCTCAATTCAACGTGGGTCTTTTCGCCTTTCGGACCCATCGGTGAGTCATATTCCACCACGGTGCAGACCGGGTTGCGGTGTGAGGCAAAGAGATTCTTTTCATCCTCCATTGTGGCAGGTAAGCGCTTGGGATCGCTGATGATCCTCTGCGAGTTCTCGAAGTCTTCCCTGCTGTTCCACCAGATCTCCATGATGCAGTCATAGCCCGGGTCGTGCACCTCGCCGGTGACCGGGTTTTTCTCCGGCACCAGGTAGCGCCGCACATATCGCACTGCATTGGGTATGGCCGGTGCGAGCCCGGCGCGTTTGGACAGCCGCGAATGCTTGTTTTCGTAATAGTCCATGAATTCTTGCATGCTCATGTCCGGACGTTTCCGAAAGAAACATATTTGCTTGATCATGCCTCTGTCCTCCTCTCCGATTCCTGCCCTTCCAGCCCGGTACCGTGCCTAACGCACGACGGCGCGACTTGCCTGCGACGCTGCCAGCTATACTGCATGGCAGCTTATAATCGAGTGCCCATGCTGTCGAACTTTGCCGCGGTCGATCTTTCCGCCATGCCCTCGCTTGCCAAGGGGGACGCACGCGCACATCGCGTTCCCTGCGCCTTGGCAACCGACCGGACGCTGCTCGGTTACGGGCGAATCGTTCGCGACTTCGCCTGCGCTCGCGTCACCATCGTCACCTGGCCGCAGCCGGGTGCGTTCGGCATTCACATCGACCCCGGCGTCTGGCATCAGCCGGTTTTCCCGGTGGCACCTACTGCGGTCTTCGACGACAAGCAGGGACGCGTGCATGCCTGCGTCGCCGTCGACTTCGTCAGCGAGTTTGGTTGCTATCTCGAGGTGCCGCTGCTGGCGCCGGGCTGAGCCGCCAGCGTCCGCAACCGCGCACGCTGGCTTGCTCCCCGCCGTCAAATCACCGTACCCAGGATCATCCGTCGGGCCATTTCTTGCGCATCGGAATGGGCGCGACGATGACCTGATCCAACCACCCCGGCCGGTGATGTCGAGTTCGCATACCGTTGGGGCATTTCCCCTTCGCCGCCGGTGCTTTGTGCGCCCAACAGGACGCGGCGTGCTTGCTCCTGAGGATCGGGCGCGGCGAGAGGTGTTCCGCCGTCAGCAAGGGGTTTGGATTGAGCGGCAACCGATCGGGCACCTATCGTTTGGGAAAGCAGTTCCCTCGCCTGCGTCTGGGCGTCGCCTGCGCGATCTGCCGCTAGGGCGCCGCCGGTTTGCAATAGAAATGCCGCGGACAACAGCGCCAGCGGACGGTTTGACGTCTTAATGGGTTTCGATGAAGTCATGATGATCTCTCCTGTTGTGGATTTGAACAGAATATACATGTATATGCATATATTTACCAAAAACAATCGACACCAGGTGATGGAAGAGAAAGCTCATGTGCGTGTGTGTCTCCGCCACCCTGGAGGAGGTCCGTTTCCGTCTTAACTCACCGCCAGTTTTCTGGCAGCAAGATAGGACGCTTTCTTGAGCGCCTCGGCTTCTGCGCGCCCCAGTCTCTTTTCAAATGCCGCCTGCGCCGCCTCCCACTTCGGTCTCAGCCTCCGAAACGTCGCCTCGCCTGCCGCGGTCAATGCCCAGCGCCTCTCCCGACGGTCGCTGCCGGGAGTGTCGATCGCGAGACCACTCTTCCTGACAAGCGCCAAGGTTCGCGTTGCGGTGGTCTGGTCGATCCCCAGCGCATCGGCAAGATCAGTCGTGGTCAGGTTCGGAACGAACTTCAGCAGCTGCAACGCCGTGAATTGCGTTGCATGGAGGCCGCTGTCAGCGAGGACCTCCTCGTACAATGAGGTCACCGCTCGCGCCGCTTGGCGTAGTGTCGCGCAGTAACAGGGAAGCGATTGCAGTTTCATTGACGTTACCTCGAGTCAACTATACATGCATATGCATGTGATGTCAACTACTTCGTAATATAGGGGAGATCCACCCCATGTCTCGGTCGAGCGTAAAATTTTTCGACGGGATCGGGCGCCGGCAGGTGATGTGCTGGAAGGACCGGCAAGAGTCGCTGGCCCTGCCGGCACCGGCGCAGCAGGGCTACGCCTATTTGACGACTATGACCAAAGGTTCCGATGCAATCCCATTCGCGACAACCTCGAGGTGGGTACGGCTATAAAACACGTGGTGCGTGCTCAGGTTCGTGACGTACGCCCGACCTCAATGATTGTCAAACTCGACTGGCGCGAGCGCCGCGCTTCGGACGTTCGCGGGCCGGCCCCTACATCCCTGTCAAGGGGCAGACCAGTCCCGGTGCCCGATATATAGTTGTCCCACATCAACCGACGGGCAATCACAAGGAAACATACGTGCGCTTCTCTGATCTCACTCCAGGATTCGTTGTTCGGACGCCCCCTCGCCTCGTCACCGCCCAAGAGATGGTGGAATTTGCATCGCGCTATGATCCCCAGTGGTTTCACGTCGATCCGGTGCGTGCAAGCGCGGGACGATGGAAAGGGCTGATAGCAAGCGGGTGGCACACCAGCGCCATCGCGATGGAATTGATGGTGCAACACGTTCTATCGGGATCCGAGGCATTCGGTTCATCTGGAATCGAATCATTGAAGTGGCTTCATCCGGTGCGGCCCAAAGATACCGTGGCCCTTCGCTTCGAGGTGCTGCGCTCGAGCAAGTCGCCATCCGGCCGCACAGGAATTCTGTTGTCGAAATCGGAGCTTTGGAACCAGAGTGACCGGCTGGTCTTTACGCTGCAGGGAACCACACTATTCGATGTAACGAAATGAATGGCGTTCCATCAGATATCGGTCGCGAGTGTCAGCGTGTAATTGCGCCGCAGCACCGGAACCACCTGGTAGAGCGAAGAAATCGTGAGCCCCGTTTCGTCGGTCACGTTCGCAACGTCGAGGCGCGCAGAGCACGGCCGGTTGAACAGCCTGACTTTGTAGCGCACGCCGACATTGAGCGTCGGCAGCGGCGGCAGCTCAACTTGATCATTGTTGGTCACGACGCGCGACGATAGCGACGTCCACTGAAAAGCGGCGGCCCAGCGACCCCAGCGGGCCGGCGAATAGTCGACATTGACATCGATCGTCCGCGGCACCGGTCCCACCGGCACCGTCCCCGTACCGCCCAACGCCGGAGCCCGCTGGTTCACCTCGGGCCGGAGCAGCACGACTCCGGCGACGACCTTGAGCCCGTCTTGAGTGGACAGAGTGGCGGATCCTTCGACTCCCCGGCTGCTGATGTCGCCGAGTTGTCCGTATCGACCTGCGGCATCCACGTTGAAGTAGGTCTTGTGCACCTTGAAGCCGCCGAGCAGCAATTCAAGATCGCTGCGCGGCACGACCCGCAGACCTCCGTCGATCTGCCACGTCGGCGTGGCCGGCACCGGCTCTCCGCGGTTGACCGCGGATTGCGGCGCGGTAGGCGAATCCTCGAGTCCTCGCGTGTAACTCGCGTAAACCGTCGCGCGCTTACCGGCATCGATGGTGAAGCTCGCGGTCGGCAGCAGCTGCGAGGTACGCTCCGTGATGCCCGGCGACCCGGGGATCACGAGAGTGCGGCGATACTGAGTCTCCAGCACGCCGAGGCTCAGCGTGCCGACGCCCTTCCAGCGCTCGTTATAACTGACACCGACCCCGGCCTGGCGGACCTGGTCCAAGCTCTGCGGCGAGAAGGCGAGTTGCGGCGGCGGGAAGTGCTCGGTGCGGAACATAGAGACGGACCCGAGATCCACGATCGAGTCGCCGCCGTAGTCCCGCTTGACGGTCCGCCCGCGTACATCAAAGATGAGCTCGCGCCGATGGGCACCGTCACCGCTCAACCGCGAGAGGCGCAGGTCGCCGGAGTACGAACCCGCCCGAAGCGGCGGCGAGACATCGAGGACGTGATCCGCGATGCCCCCGGCCGTCGGACCGAGCAGCAGGTCGTTGAAGTTCTGCGAATTCTGCCCCAGCGAGCGAAACACCCCCGTTGCCAAGCGCCAGGAGCTGCCGAGGGCGCTCTTGGCGACGACCCCGGCGGTCAGCTGGTTCCAGCCGTATGACGTCCAGTCCTGCGCCAGCAGCTGCTGTTCGTTGAACAGAGGCAGTGGACTCAGGCCATTGGCGAAGACGATCGGCAACAGCTGGTGCTCGTAGTTGTGGATGTAGCCGACGAACGGCAGGATCTCCGATCGCTCATTCGGGCGAATCCGCAGCAGCAGCGAGAATCCCAGATTTTCGCTGCTGCGCGCGTAGTCGTAGTCGAAGTTGTTCCAGTGGGAGACGCTGGCGGCGACGCCGAGCACATCCTGGATGAGCGGATACTGCGCGTCAAACTCTTCGGTGGTCGTGTTGAGCGGGCCGTGCGTTAGCACAACGCTGAAGAGCGCCGTGTCTCCCGGAGTGCGCAGCTTGTAGTCTACGATGCCCGTGGGAGACGGAAAACTGTACGACTGCGCGGCAATGCCGACCCTAATCTCGCTGCGGTTGAAAAGGAACGGATTGCTGGTGCTGATCTGCTGATCGTAGTAAAGGCCCTCGATGCGCAGGTTCTCGGCCTGCGCGGGATTGAAGCCTCGTACGTTCAATGGGCCGTAGAGGCCGATGGTCTGAAGCCCCACCGTGACCCCGAAGGCATCGCCGGCGGCGGTCACTGCGTTGTCATCGGTCCGCTGCGCGGAGGCCGGCTGAGCGGCAAGCGACGCCATCGCGAACAGCAGGGCCGACACTCCATGCGCCGGAAGGCGCGTCGTTCTGCTTTCAAAGCGGGATTTATCGCCTTTCATGATGGGACGATCAGACGCATCGCTTGCGACGAGTTTGACGCAGTTTATACATGATTCTGTCATCGCCATGTTAACCGCGTGTGCAGTTTGGCTCTACCGGGACACCGCCCACGGCACAGCCGGTCCATAGTTCGCGCCGCCCGGCAACACCGCGTATTTGGCGGCTGTGGCAGGTCCGACAAATACGTCCGGTCCGGTACACCGGTTCGATCCGAACCGCTTGATTTGAATTTCCTTCAATACATCCTCCAGCCGGTTCAGCACTTCCAGGATGAACCCTCGATTGACATGCTTCTCGTAGGATTCCACGGTCTCGCCGATGAATGCATGCATTTCGGACTCGCTCATCGGCTTGCCGCCGATGAGATCGAGATAACGTCTTGAGGAAGCCAGTACGGCCTGAGTCGACAAACGCATAACTCTTGCTCCTGCTCGATCCTTTTGGAAAAGGATGCTGCTTCGAACACCGGTTGACGATCGGCAGTCCGTATCCTCCCTCAATTGCGGCTGGGTTGCGAGCGGCCTTCGTTCTGGAGATATTGGTGGACGAATGCGATCGCCATGCTGCCCTCTCCGACGGCGGATGCCACGCGCTTGACGGGGCTCAGCCGGACATCGCCGCACGCGAATATGCCCGGTACGCTCGATTCGAGCAGATAGGGGTCGCGGTTGTGCGACCAGCGGCCGCATTTCACCACGTCATCGCCGGTCGGGATAAATCCGCGACTGTCGCGTGCGATCTCCGCCGGGAGCCACTGTGTTTCCGCGTCGGCGCCGATGAAGACGAACAGTCCGCCGCAGTCCTCGAGGCGGGTTTCCTTGCTGTTGCGGTCGATGATGTCCACTGCCGTCAGGTGAGTGTCGCCCCGGATCGCAATTATTTCCGAATTGAGCCGATATGCGATGTTGGACTTACCGCGTAACTGCTCGATCAGATAGTGCGACATGCTCTTTTCCAGCGAATCGCCCCGAACGACGAGCGTCACCTTTCGGGCGTGATTCGCGAAAAACAGTGCGGCCTGCCCCGCCGAATTGCCCGCTCCGATCAGGTGAACGTCGAGCCCATGAGTGGCCCCCGCCTCGCTACGCGCCGCACCATAGTAAATGCCTTTGCCGATCAAACGGTCGAACCCGTCGATCGCCAGGCGGCGCCATGTCACGCCACCCGCCAAAACGATGGTTCGCGCGCTGACCGTCTCGTCGCCATCGAGGAAGATCTTGCGCGTGACGGGATCGATACGGGAGACGGAACGGGTCACGAGAATCTCCGCTCCTAGCCGCCTCGCCTGCCGGAGCGCGCGGCTTGCGAGTTCGTCGCCGGACACTCCGCTCGGGAAACCGAGATAGTTCTCGATGCGCGAGGAGGTCCCTGCCTGGCCGCCGGGCGCTTCTCGCTCGACAACCAGCGTGCGCAGCCCTTCAGACGCTCCGTACACGGCCGCCGCGAGCCCGGCAGGACCCCCACCGACGATCACCGTATCGTATTCGGCAAGACCCGGTCGAATCTGCAGCCCGAGGCGCCCGGCAAGGTCGCGCGCGTTCGGCCGAACAATCAATGCGCCGTCCGCCAGCCGCAACACCGGGCAGTCCGCGTCCGCCGGGCGGCCTCCGGGCCACCGCCTTTCGAGGTCCGGCGATTCGGGCGTCACCCACTCATACGTGATCTGATTGCGCGCGAGGAACCGGCGCAAGTCCGTTGAAGCGGTATCCCAGCGGTTGCCGAACATGGTCACTCGCGGTTTGGGCGCTTCGGCGGCGATACCCTGGAGGCCGCCAATGCGCTCGCGCGCGAGCGCGGTGACTTTCACGGAGATCTCCGGCGCCGTGGCCGCGACCGCATAGTATTGCTGCGCGTCAATGCGCATGACGCGGGAAGGCTCGGACGCCCGATAACCTCCGGGAAACGGCGTCCCAAGAGTGAGAGGTACTTCGCCGAATATAGTGCCGGGAACACGCCAGCCCAAGGTGCGTTCGATGCCGTCGACCAGTTTGACCACCTCGATTTTGCCGGCGATGACCGTGTACAGCGCACGCTCTCCGCCTTCATGCACGGCGAATTCTCCGGCTCCCAGGTGCACGTCGGCGGCAGTCCGCGCAAGACGTTCGAGGTCCACCTCCGAGAGCGTCGAAAAAAGTGGAATCGCGCGCACATCGTTGACAGTCAACATTGATTCGAGCCGTTGTCAGTATTGTTGTCGAACGAAGCGTCGGACGCGGCGTCCAACCCCTTACCCCTCGCGTTTCTGAATTGAGTCCGGAGTTCTACTTCACCTGCGAGACAGTCCGAAGGTAGGGCTTGTGCGTCTTGAATCCTTGCGGGTACTTCTGCTTTGCCGCATCGTCGGACACCGAAGTCGGGATGATGACGTCGTCTCCCGGTTTCCAGTTAACCGGCGTGGCGACATTCTCACGGGCGGTCAGCTGCAGCGAGTCCAGGACGCGCACGATTTCATCGAAATTGCGGCCCGTGGTCATCGGGTAGGTCAGCATCAGCTTGATCTTCTTGTCAGGCCCGATGATGAAGACCGAACGGACCGTAGCATTGGTGGCGGCAGTACGGCCGTCGGAGGTGCCGGGTTCCTCGGCGGGAAGCATGTTGTACAGTTTCGCCACGTTCAGATCGGTGTCGCCGATCATCGGATACTTGACGGTGGCACCCTGCGTTTCCTCGATGTCGCTCACCCATTTGCCGTGGCTTTCCACCGGATCGATGGACAACCCGATCAGCTTGGCGTTGCGCTTCGTGAACTCGGGCTCGATCTTCGCCATGTAGCCCAATTCGGTAGTGCACACCGGAGTGAAGTCCTTGGGATGTGAAAACAGGATCACCCAACTGTTGCCGATCCATTCGTGAAAATCGATCGGGCCTTGAGTGGTCCTGGCTTTGAAGTTCGGGGCGGTATCATTGATGCGGACGGACATGGAATCCTCTCCAATAATTGGAATAGCGGAAATGATACCGCACGCGACTCAAACTCGCAGAAAAGGATGCTGATTGCAGCCACCGCGTCAGTTCCCAGGGTCTGGCTGTTCTGCCAGTGGTCCTCAAGTTCGAGTTACGAATCGCGAAAGTTTGGTGAGGCTTAGAAAAGCACCAACGACAACCTTTCTCACTTCCGCACTCCTCGTCAAGGCAGAGATTGAGCGACCTCCTCCATTTGCCGGATCATGATCCCCCAGCCATCGAAGAACCCCATATCTTCGTGCTTCTTGCGATCGGCATCGTCTTTGTGGAGACAACGCGCCGTATAGCGGGTGCCGGAACCCTCATTCTCCAAGAGGAAAATACCGGTGATCCCCAACCAGGGCGTGGCCGGGCGCCAGCCGGCAACGAGCATGGATGTCCAGACGATCCGTTCCATCGGGACGACGTCCAAAAATATTCCTGGATTGTCGCTCTCCCCTCCGTCAGGACCGCTCATGAAGGTATGAAACGCGCCACCGCTGCGGAAATCGAAAGCGCGCACCTCCGTCATCCACGGCTTCGGGCACCACCACTGCTTGAGAATGTTCGGATCGCGCCAGGCCTGCCAAACCTTCTGACGCGGTGCAGCGACGAAGCGTACGATCTCAAGATCCAGTCTCGTGTCAGTCATCTTCGGATTCCTCCAGCAACGCATCCAGGCGGTCGAATCGCGATTCCCAGAGCGCGCGTTGTTTGCTGAGCCAGCTCTGCGCAGCATCAAACTGTTTCACCTCGATCCGGCAGGTGCGTACGCGGCCGTTCTTCTCGCTGCGCACAAGCCCACTTTGCTCCAGCACCTTCAGATGCTGAAACACGGTCGGCAGCGACATCGGCAGCGGCCTGGCCAATTCGCTCACGCTGGCCGGCCCGCGCGCCAGGCGCTCCACCATGGTTCGGCGCGTTGGGTCCGACAATGCCGCAAACATCCGGTTAAGCGCCGACGATTTGTTAGTCATGTAACTAAGTATCATGGTGCGACCCGGAAATCAATAACACTTTGGCTGACACCTAAGAGTGGATGGCGCCGCCAATTGGAGGAACTTGCAATGCGGTCGTGGCGCGCTGGACGGCTGCGTCAAAACGGATGATCAGAATGGATAAAACCACTTGATTGACCGGCAGAGATTTTTATCGCTACGTCGCCGACTTCACCGGGAGCAGACGGTCGTATTCTTTTTTAACGACCGCATAACACTCGCAACTGCGTTTTTCTAACGCCATCCTGTCGAGCACCGTGATGCGGCCGCGCGCGTATTGAATCAATCCCGCGTGCTGCAACTTGAGCGCGCCCTCGGTAACCCCTTCTCGACGGACCCCCAGCATGTTGGCGATCAACTCCTGCGTCATTACGAGTTGGTTGCCCTCCAAACGGTCCAAGCTCAGCAACAACCAGCGGCACAGTTGCTGGTCAAGAGAATGGTGACGATTGCACACCGCCGTTTGCGACATCTGGGTTATCAACGCCTGCGTGTACCGCAGCAGCAAGTGCAGCACCGGACCCGCTCGGTTGAACTCCTCTTGCATTTTTTGCGCTTTTAGCCGAAATCCCCGCCCGGCGCTCTGCACCACCGCACGGCTGGAGGTGAACCCTCCTCCCATGAACAGGGAAATACCGACGATGCCCTCGTTGCCGACCACGGCGATCTCGGCCGAGGCTCCGTTCTCCATGACATACAGCAACGAAACGATGGCGGTGGTAGGAAAATAGACGTAGCCAAGAGTGGTGCCCGACTCGTAGATCACCTCGCCCAAGGACAAGTCGACGGATTCCAGGTGCGGCAGCCAGCGCTGCGACTCCGCGTGCGGTAGCGCGGCGAGCAGGTGGTTTCTTATACTCTCCGACGAGAGAATTTCCACAGAACTCCGAGGTATATCAAGGATTCGAGGGCACGCATCAACGACGGGGCTACCCCACGTCTTGCTTTATTTTAGGCGATTGAGGTCATTTTGTATGTTCGGCGCGGGCACTGGGGCGCGAATGGCTGGGCAGATGCCGCGGGGCTTGGGGTTGCCGGAAGTAGGAGCGAGTGGAGAAGACGGCGGGCGCCTCCCGGCCCAAAAGCGGTAACCCATGTCGCTGATAGATCGCCAGTTTCCAGACGTTCGCGGCATCGCGGCAGACAGCGCTACGACTCGACGTGACGCAACGCAGCAATGGGGTAGATCGAAACTCCACAAGATATTGCCAGGGCGGTTGCGGCCATCGGTCGGATCGACGCCGTGCCGACGCTGCTACGGGTACTGTGCGAAACCACCGGCATGAGATTTGCCGTAGTGGCACGAGTCACCGGCCAAGTCTGGACGTGAGCCGGATGTCGGCGTTGATTGACGACGTGCTCGACTTTGCGCGCGGGCGTCTCGGAGGCGGGATCGGGATCGAGCTAATGGAAGTTCAGAACATCAATACCGGCCTGACAACGGTCGTTCAAGAGCTTCAGGATGCGCAGCCCGAGTGCAAAATCATCTCTAGCATCAGCGTGGACCGCTCGGTACGCTGTGATTTAGGGCGGCTCCAGCAGGTAGCGTCCAATTTGCTGGCGAACGCACTCACCCATGGACGGCAGCACACGTCAGTGAAATTTACCGCGCATGCCGATGATAAGGATTTGATACTGCAGGTATGGAACGCCGGCGATCCGATTCCCCCGGAAAGCATTAATAAAATATTCGAACCATTTTGGCGCCACTCCGTGTCCGGCAGCCGCAACGGCTTGGGGCTAGGGTTACATATTTGTTCGCAAATCGTGCGTACTCACGAGGGCCAAATATCTGTTGCGTCGACCGCGGCGCACGGGACGCTATTCACGGCGCGATTGCCCTTGGGTACTTTGCCGATAATGGAACAATCTCGCATCGAGAAATTACCCGCCGCGGAATTGCATGACGTCCTTTCATCGAGATGCGTCTGATCGGCAAACGCCCACCGCAGCAACTGCCGCTATGTCCGCTAGAGAACACAGCTCTTAACTGTTGTGTTCGGTATCGCACACAATTGCTTGTTTTTGCTGTATTAAATTATACTCTCGCACCTTTGAAGAGATCGACTCGAACCTTCGTAATCGACTTTCGAAGAATGGCTCTCCGGTAGGAGGATTTACAAACACGGCACACTGGGTGGAGTCTCAATGCCTGGCGCAAAGCAAGTCGCAATTCCGAATCGTCTACTTGGCGCTTTGCCCCGCAAGGAATACCAGAAACTGCTTCCCATCCTCGAACCGGTCAATCTGACCTTTGGGGAGATTCTCTATGAAGCCCACACACAAATTCGACACGTATACTTTCCCAACGACTGCTTCGTCTCGATGCTGACTACCGTGGACACCGGCCGGGCTGCGGAAGTCGGACTCATCGGCTCTGAGGGTATGATCGGCGTTCCTATGGCGCTGGGTGTCGCGGTCTCGCCCTTTCGGGCCGTGGTACAAGGTGGAGGGACGGCGATGCGCCTGAAGACGGGGGACTTTCGCCGCATTTTCAGCAAGAGCGCCGCGATGAAGCGAGAGGTGTTCCTCTTCACTCACTTGCTGATGATCCAAATCGCGCAGACGGCGGCGTGCAACCGCTTCCATGTGGTGGCACAACGCATGGCTCGCTGGATGTTGATGACGCGCGACCGTGTGCACTCCAATGAGTTTCGCATTACGCAGGAATTTCTTGCGCTCATGCTGGGTGTTCGGCGCGTCGGCGTCAGCGCGGCAATGAGCGATCTGCGGGAACGCAGACTCATCGTCTACAGCCGCGGCACCATCACTATTCTGGATCATGAAGGCCTGGTAGCACTTGCCTGCGGGTGCTACAAAACTGTCAAGGACACTTATACCGAAGCGCAAGCTAAGAACGGAAATACCAAGCCAGGCCTGCACAAGTAACAGGCGGCCTCGTTTCGCAAGGACATAGCGCGCCGGCACGCCGCTCCGGCCGCCTCATGGGTAATCCGGGTGATTCCTGCCCGCGCGATACCTCGCATCCGGATAATCGATTTTACCAGCTGTTTTGCGATCTGTAGTCTCGGGCTTGGGAGCCTTCGAAGGTGACCCCCGAAGGAAATGACCACCCATTTTGAACCACCGAGAGATCTATGAACATCATCGGGCCAGATAGCTTGATTTTTGGTGTCGATGACGTCCGCGCCTGTACCCGGTACTTGATCGATTACGGATTGAACCCTGTCGGCGTGACCGAAATGGGCGGTACGTTCGAGGGGTTGGACGGCACGTCGGTGATCATCCGCGACAAGGGCGATACGAACCTGCCACCTCCGTTGGGCACCGCCAGCATGCTGCGAAAGACCACGTATGGCGTCTCGGACCTAGGCGAGCTGGCTGCCGTCGGCGCTGAATTGCGCAAGGATCGCGAAGTGCGCACCTTGGCGGACAACTCGATCGAAACTGTAGACGATATGGGTTTCGTGATCGGCTTCCAGGTGACGGTGCGACGCCCGCTCGACTTGCCCGGCGAACTTGTCAATGCGCCCGGCGCGGCGCCGCAGCGGCCGCCAAACGCGGTCGCAGTCAACGAGCATGCCGTCATTCGTCCGCGCACGCTTTCACACGTGGTTTACTTTGTGCCGGATGCGGCCAAGGCAGAGGCGTTCTATGTTCAGCGACTGGGGTTTCGCTGCACCGATCGATTCCTCGGTGCGGGGCCTTTCTTGCAGCCGCGCGGCTCAATGGATCACCACTGCCTGTTTTTGATTCAGACTCCGGCGGCCATGAAGGGCTGCGAACATTTTACGTTTCACCTCGGCGGCCCCACGGAGTTGATGCAGGCCGGTACCCGTTTTGTGGATCGGGGCTATCAGTCATTTTGGGGGCCCGGGCGTCACAAATTCGGGTCAAATTGGTTTTGGTACTTCAATAGCCCGCTGAGTTGCCATGTCGAATACGACGCCGACATGGATCTGCACGATGATTCTTGGACGGCGCGCGAGGTTCCCATCAGTGCTGACGCCTCGCAGCTGTTCTTGTTCGCGCACCGGAAGCGTTGGTCGCCGGGCGGACCGGCCCCGGGTGCGGCGCCGCCGGGTGAGGCACACTGACGGTACGTATGACGTCATCCACCGTCAGTCTATGCCGCCTGGATGAACTGCCGGAGGGTGAGTCGCGCGGCTTTGATCCGCTGGGAAACGGCTACGATACGATGTTCATTGTCCGCCGCGGCAACCGGCTGCACGCTTGGCGAGACGAATGTCCTCATCTCAACGGTGCGCCGATGGCCTGGCGCAAAGACCAGTATCTCAATGCCCGAGGCGATCGGATCATGTGCGGTTCACACGGCGCCCAGTTCGATATCGTCACGGGAGTATGCATCGTGGGACCTTGCATCGGCCAAGCGCTCAAGCCGCTGCATCTGGCGGTGCATGGCGACACACTCTTTGTCGACATGGCTATTCACCGTTGAATTGACTCAGGCGGGTCATTCGGCCCGACCGGCCAAACAACCGATAGCACCATTCTCCGGAGGTATGCGGCGCATTGCCAACCGCTATTCGACCCGCAACCGATCTGCGCATATAGTTCGAAGAAGCGAGATCGCGCGGCGCGGCCGACGACGCGGCGGCGGCAGACGCCCAATTGAGCCCAAAAGGATTCACTCCCGCAACGGCGGCACGGGCCCTGATCGATCATCAGATCGGGACAGCGATGGCGGTTATCTTGCGATTTAATCAACAAATACCAACCGAGGTGAGCCTGTGTACCGATTGAGCCGAACCATTCCGGTGAATGAGGCTGGCAAGGTGTACCTGAGCCGGCACGATGTCTGGACGGGCTTGATGATGAAAGCCCAGAATGCATTGCCGTATGTTCCCCAGATGCAGAAATGCACGGTTCTCGAAGAGGGAGCGGGCTGGCTGCTGCGCGATATCGTTTTCAACAACACGCCATCGCGCGAGCGGGTGACGTTCGAGCCGGAGACCCGTGTCGTCTTCGACCGCGTTGGCGGAGTCGAGCAGGGCCGTATCGAGAACGTCATCGGCGAAGACGAGCACGGTAACTTGACCCTGACGTTTTCATTCGGACTCACAAAACAGGGCCATGCGGAGGACTCCGAGGCCGATCGGGCGCACTTCGCACCGATGGAAGGCGCCTATATGGGAGCGGTCGCTGCCACTCTCGGCGCAGTGCGGCGCACTGTGGTCGAACAGGGCCGGGACAAGATGCCGCCGGCGAGCCCTGACGATGTGTCCGGCGACAACAAGTGGATCTACGACTTCTTCAAAGTTGTCGACAGTCTGCAAATGGAACCGTTCCTCGAGATGTTTACCGATGATGTGCAGCTGACCTTCGGCAATCATCCGACCAGCACCGGCAAAGAGGCGCTCCGTGGCGCCATCGGCGGATTGTGGAGCCGTCTCTCAGGTATGTCACACAGCTTCTCCGGTGTCTGGTCCATGCACGAGGGCCGTGTAGGGGTCGCCGAGAGCACTGTCATGTATACCCGCCTGGATGGGTCGCTGTATTTCGCGCGACCCGCCACCGTGCTTCGCCGGCACGGCGAAAAGATTTCGCAGCTGCGCATTCACGTGGATGTCAACGGGCTGCTGTGAAGGGTAAGATTGCACTGGAGGAGCATTTCGCGATTCCAGAGACGCTGCAAGACTCCGCGGGTTTCGTGCCGGGGGACTACTGGAAGGAGCTGTCGGCGCGCATCCTGGACATTCAGGAGCGGCGATTGCGCGAGATGGACGCGCATGGCATCGAGATGATGTTGCTGTCGCTCAACTCCCCCGCAATCCAAGCGATTCCGGACATCGGAAAGGCGCTGGAGATTGCCCGGCGAGCCAATGACTATCTGGCCGCCGAGGTTGCCAAACGGCCGGACCGGTTTCAGGGTTTCGCAGCGCTCCCCATGCAGGATCCGGAGCAGGCAGCACGCGAATTGACCCGCTGCATCACGGAACTCGGCTTCAAGGGCGCGCTCGTCAATGGCTTCTCCCAGGCCGGAGACGGCTCGGAGGTGCTCTACTATGACCTCCCGCGCTTCAGACCCTTCTGGGCGGAGGTGGAACGCTTGGCCGTGCCGTTTTATCTGCATCCACGTAACCCGCTTCCGCAGCACGCGACGATTTACGACGGTCATCCTTGGCTGCTGGGGCCGACCTGGGCCTTTGGTCAGGAGACGGCAGTACACGCGTTGCGGCTGATGGGCTCCGGACTATTCGATGAGCATCCGCGCTTGACGATCATCCTCGGCCATATGGGAGAAGGCCTGCCGATCTCGATGTGGCGGGTTGACAACCGCAATGGCTGGGTGAAGTTACCCAAGGCACATCCGGCCAAGCGGCCCCTGTCCTACTATTTCCACAATAACTTCTTCATTACCACCTCCGGCAATTTTAGAACGCAATCGTTGATTGATTCGATCATGGAGATCGGCGCGGATCGCATTCTCTTCTCGACGGACTGGCCGTTCGAGAATGTCGATCACGCTGCAAGCTGGTTCGACACCGCCGCCATCAGCGAACGCGACCGTCAGAAGATCGGTCGCATCAACTCGGAGCAGCTGTTCGGTCTGAATATAAGGCAGTCTCCAGCGTCGGTCCCGCCGAATCCGGCGGAAGCCTGACGACCCGGCTTTCGACGCATGAGGTCGTTCGTCTACAACAGCCGCCCCGGAAGGGTGATTTTCGGCGCCGGCACACTCATCACTGCATTGCCCGGCGAGGTGGAACGAGTAGGCTGCGAGCGCCTGCTCATCTTGTCCACTCCAGGTCACGAAGCGCTGGCGCGGACCATTGCCGAGCGGCTCGGTGGAGGGCCGAACGTATTCGCGGGCGCGAGAATGCACACGCCCGTCGCCGTCACCGATCAGGCCCTGGCGGTTGTAGCGCAGGTGAATGCGGATGGACTGCTGGCGGTAGGCGGCGGGTCGACCATCGGGCTGTCCAAGGCCATCGCACTGCGCACTGATCTGCCACAGATTGTCGTGCCGACCACTTACGCCGGCTCTGAGATGACGCCCATCCTTGGCCAAACCGAAGATGGCGCCAAATCGACCCTGAACAGTCCGCAAGTCCTGCCGGAGGTGGTCATTTACGACCCGGATTTGACGATGACACTGCCGGCGAGCCTTTCGACCGCCAGCGGCATGAATGCAATTGCGCATGCGGTCGAAGCGCTCTATGCGCGCGACCGCAATCCGCTGGTATCGTTGATGGCGTTGGAAGGCATTACGGCACTGGTGAGTGCGCTGCCGCGGATCGTCGTTGAACCGGACGATCGCCGAGCACGCGCGGATGCGCTCTATGGCGCTTGGCTCTGCGGTACGTGCTTGGGCGCGGTCGGTATGGCCCTCCACCACAAACTCTGTCACACACTCGGAGGCACCTTCGACCTGCCGCACGCCGCAGCCCACACCATCGTGCTGCCGCATGCCCTCGCATATAACGTGCCGGCGATACCCGATGCGATGGCCCAATTGCGCACGGTGCTCGGCGAAGATCCGGTCATGGCCCTGTACGAATTTGCAGGTGGACTCGGCGCGCCCCGTGCGCTCAAGGATTTGGGAATGCCGGAGCAAGGCATTGGCGAGGCGGCTCGGCGTGCAGTCGCGAATCCCTACTGGAATCCACGCCTGCTCGAGTTCGAACCGATTCAATCACTGATCACGCGGGCATGGGCGGGACAGCCACCCCAACAATAGGAGACACTCGATGGCAGGCGAGCAGGCGGAGAAGCGTGACAAGACCCTGACCTACTTCGATGTGAATCGCTCGGCCGAGGTCGTCAATGCCCGCACAGGATTGGAGGCGAACCAGCGGCTGCGCGCCGTGATGGCGGTGGTTGTCAAACATTTGCACGAGGCGGTCAAAGAGGCCCACATCACATCCGATGAATGGCTGGCCGCCATCCAGTTCCTCACCGACACCGGCCATATGTGCTCGGCCTGGCGGCAGGAATTTATCCTTCTCTCGGACGTGCTGGGTGTGTCGATGCTGGTGGATGCGTTGAACCACCAGCGTCCCGAAGGCTCGACGGAAAACACCGTACTTGGCCCGTTTCACGTTGCCGACGCTCCGCCGTGCGCGCCCGGCACGAACATTTCACTCGATGGTAAAGGCGAACCGCTATTGGTGAAAGGCCGCGTGGTCGATACGCGGGGCAACCCCATAGAGGGCGCAAGCCTCGACGTCTGGCAGGCCAATGCGGATGGCTTCTATGATGTGCAGCAAAAGGGCATCCAACCCGACTGGAATCTGCGCGGCCTGTTCGAGACGGATGCCAACGGCGAGTATTGGTTCCGCTCGGCCAAGCCGCGTTGGTATCCCATTCCCGATGACGGACCTGTGGGAAAGCTGCTGGCCGCTTTGCACCGGCATCCGAATCGGGCTGCTCACCTGCATTTCATCGTCAAGGCGCGAGGGTACGACACCCTCATCACTCACATCTTCGACCCCGATTGTCCCTTTCTCCCCGGGGACACGGTGTTTGGCGTGAAGGGCTCGCTGATCGCCGACTTCGTCAAAGTGGATGATGCCGACCAGGCCGCCGCTGTCGGCTTGCCGAGTCCCTTCTGGAGTGTGAAATGGGACTTCGTGCTGGCCCGCAACGATCAGGTGGGGCGCGGCCCGGACTGACTCCGTCACGTGGCTGCGAAACTGCCGCGGCCGAACATACGGTCGAGGTTTTCGCTCTTCGCCTTATCAAAGGCCGTTGTCGCGGCACGAACCGCGTCGACCTTGGCCAGTGCGACCTTCACCGGCGGTCGGGCGCTGATCTTGTCAACCCAGGCTAACGTGTGGGGGAACTTCGCCGTCACCGTATCACCCAAAAGCGCCGGCAGATTGCGCGACCACGGGTAAGTCGCCATGTCAGCGATGCTGTAGTGCTCGCCGCCAAGATGAGCGTGGTGGCTGAGACGCTGCTCGACGACGCCGGACACCCGGATCGCCTGCGTCAGGTAACGGCTTTTCGAATAATCGTTACCCGCCGGCGCGAAGCGCAGGAAATGCACGAACTGGCCGAACATCGGGCCGACCGTACTCATCTGCGTCATGAGCCATTGAATCTCGTCGTACTTGGTCGTCATGTCCTTCGACAGGAACTTCCCGGTCTTCTCAGCCAGATACAGCAGAATCGCACCGGACTCGAAGCATGTATAGGGTTTGCCGCCCGGACCGTCGCTGTCGACGATCACCGGAACCTTCGCGTTTGGATTCAACTTGACAAAGTCGGGGTCGAACTGCCGGCCGGTAAAAACGTCGACCGGAGACACCTCATAAGGAAGAGCCAGTTCCTCGAGCGCGATGTAGACCTTGAGGACGTTGGGGCTGCCCATGCCGTAGAGCTTGATCATTGTGGTTCCTCCTTAAGTTTGGCGGACCAGTCGGGGAGGTCCATGAATATAGCCTAGCATGACGTCGACTGCGATCAGCACCGCACTCGACCCCGACTGGAATCTTCGTGCTGGCCGGCGACTAACGCAACTCGATCGAGCCGAGATGAACGGAATCGAGCAGCCGCCCACCCCGCTGCGCGCTGCCAAGGTCGTCGTGCGCGATGTGCAGCCGATAATCGTCGCCGCCGCGCGTCAGGCCGTCGAACTTGAAATCGCCGAACGCATCGGTGGTCGACTGCAGGACGGCGCCGCCACCGACGGCAAGCGATACGGTCGCGCCGTCGACGTTGACGATCCTGCCGTCTTGCAGCGTGGCCACGACGTTGCCGCTTAGGAACACGCTGCGGATCCGCTGCAGATTGCGGTACAACACCCGCGGCCGGGTGTCGAGTTCGGGACGCAGCGGTTGCAGGTTCTCGCGTGCGGCAAGCTCGCGCAGCGCCTCGTCCGAGTCGTGGATCGCTTCGAGCGCTCCTGTCGGGCAGACCTGGACGCATCGTGGGGCCGCCCAGCCCTGATCGAGCAGATGCGCATCGAAGATCCAGATCTGCGGAACCTCGGCCTCTTCATTCCACGTCATCGCCCCATAGGGACAGGAACCGACCAGGTCGCGGCGGCCGCGGGCCTTTACCGGATCGACGATCACGATGCCATCGGATCTCTTGTGGATCGCCCCGTCCGCCGCCTTGATGCACGGCGCATCGTCGCAGTGGTTGCACATTCTCGGCACATAGGTAACCTCGACCGCCGTCCCGCTGCCGCGGGTGTGCCGGTCGATTGAAATCCACTCATGCCCGTGCGGCGGCTGGGCGGCCGCATATCCCGGAAAGTCGTTGCCGACGTGTTCGTCCTTGGTGGCGAGGACGCAATTGTGGCAGTTGATGCACTTGGCCACGTCGACCTGGAGCGCCCACTTCTTCACGACGCGGCCCGCGTCGCATGATTCCATTTTTGTACCTCGACCAGGCAGGAATTCGGTGCAATTCCGTCCGCCGTGGACGTCATGGATCGCGGCGGCGTCAGCAGATTGAGGCAGCCGCCGCGATCCACCGGCCCCTCGGGCGTATCGATGATTTCGTAGTTGGCGCTCGATTCGTAGGCGCCCAGCACGCCCGGCAGAAGTGCGGCCGTCACGTCGGCCGCGCACAACACCGCTCCGCGCGAGTTGTACACCTTGACCAGGTCGTGCTGCAGAATCCCGCGGGCGGCGGCATCCGGCTCGCTGATGCGGACCACCCAGTAGGCCACGCCGCCGATTGTTACGCGATGGTCGCGGATGTCGCTGACGGCCGATTGTTTGCCGTCGGCATAGGTGTGAAAGCTGTAGCGCGGATGGCCGGTGATGAGTTGCAGCGGCAGCCGCCCATTCGCCGCGGCGCGCGCGCCTTCCCAGGCCGGAATATAGCGGTTCACCGCCGCACGGTCCGCATCCTGCGCCTCGAAGCGCTTGAGCGACTGCGGGACGAACTCGAACCTACCCGATTGAGTCGGCAAGCCGCGGCCGAACTCGTGTGCATATTGTCCGGGCAACGGTATGGGCTCCGGGACATCCTTCTCCCGCCCCTCCGCGAACCACCGCATGTCGACCGGCGCCTGCGTCTCGGGGGCACCCGGAGGAATTACGCAATACCCTTTCTTGAGGAAATCCTGCCAGCTGATTACTCGGGGCAGATCCGAGGAGTCGAAGATTCGCTTGCACCAGTCGAGTTCGGTGCAGCCGCCTTCGGAAAACAGGGCGCCCAGCCCCAGGCGGGTCAGGATGTCGAGAAATATTTGATAGTCGGACTTCGATTCACCGAGCGGTTCGATGCACTTGTGCTGCATGATCACCGTTCGATGATTGACTTGATTCTGTCCATGGTGAAGGAATCCCGCGCAGTTTGCCCACTCGGAGATGTCCCACCGCTCGAGCGAGGTGCAGGCGGGCAGGATCACATCCGCGAACTGCCCCTCGTTCTCCATCCAGATCGACTGATTCACCACGAACTCCAGCGACGGATGTCGATAGGCCTCGACCAGCCGCCCCGAACCCGGAATGGTGCCGAGCGACGACGATCCGTAGCGATACAACATGTGGATACGGGAATGCCCCGGTGCCGGATATTCGAACCGCGTGAACTGGCCCTCCAGCGAGAAGCCGTCCCAGGCGTAACCGCTCGTCTGTCCCTCGATGATCGCTTCGGCGAGACGCTGCCGCGGAATGGACTGCTTCACCGGATTCATTGTGAGCACGTGCGGCATCCGCACGTAGTTGTGGGGCGCGCTGCCGGTGTTGGTCACGTCGCCCGAGATGCCGCCTTCCGCATAGCCCGGGAAATAGAAGTTGAGGTCCATCGGCACGCCCAGCTGCAGGTTGCCGAAATTGATCCCCGGTTTCCCCCAGCCCTGCATCGCCATCATCATCACCATGCAACGCGCCCATTGCGCTCCGGTGGCTGAGCGGCACGCACCGCCGAAGCCCGACCCGAGCCCGCCCGCCGCCAGGTAGGTCTTGCGCCGGCCCCAAAGGCCCGCCAAGCTGCGAACGTCCCTGGCCGGCACCCCGGTCTCGGACTCCTGCCACTCCGGAGTCTTGGGTATCCCGTCCGCCAGGCCGAGGAGATAGTCGCGCCATTCTTCAAAGCCGGTGGTCTTGTGCGCCACATAATCCCGATCATAGAGGCCGTCGGCCACCCACTCGTGCATGATGGCGATCGCCAGCGCCGGGTCGGTGCCCGGCCGCACCGGCAACCACTTACCACCCAGCATTTGCGCGGTGTGATTGAGCACGGGATCAATGTGCACGAACTCGATACCGAGTTCCTTGGCCCAGAGGCGCCGCTGTGCGCCCTCGAATCCGGCGTAGATCCCGCCGGTCGACTCCGGGTCACTGGACCAGAACACGATCATGTCCGCATGCTGCAGGCAATCCTCCACGGTGCCGTAGAAGCCCGGAACACCGAGACGCATGTTGTTCCCGTAGTGGTGCATCGCCCCCCAGTACCAGCCCTCCCAACTGATGGGACTGAATGCCACCTTGGTGTGACCGATGAGATTGCCGAAGCGGTACAGGGCGCTCAGCCAGTAGTTGATGTTCCCCCATTGGTGATGCGCCGGCTGCGCGATGGCGATCGCGCCCGGTCCGTGTTGCTGCTTCATGCGCAGGATCTCGCCGGCGACGATTCCCAAGGCCTCGTCCCAGCTGATGCGCACATAGCCGGAGATGCCGCGCCGGCCGACATTGCGCTCGCCCGCCGGATCGAAGTCCACCCGGCGCATGGGATGGAGCAGCCGCGACGGCGAGTGCACCAGCGATTTCATCGCGAGCGCATGCGGACTCACCGTTGCCGTGCGGCGCGGCGTGAACGTGCGCCCGCGGGCCTTGATGACCCAGCTGGATGGGTCGGACGCATCGAAGTCGATCGGTGTGGTGCGAACGATCTTGCCGTCGCGCACGAAGACGTACAGCGGACCGCCGTTGGTGAGATTCGTGTAACGCATCGTCCCGTCGCGTTGCGGTGTACCGTATGTCCATCCGGACGTGGTAACGAGGTGCATCAGCTGCCCGAACCAGACGGTGGAGCGGTCCGCGCCCGCGGCCATCGCCTTGAAGTTCTTCAGCGCATCGATCACGGCCGCATAGTCGGGCGTGGGCTTTACCAGGGCCAGCGCGCTGTCGATGCTGGCGAAGGTCATGTCGGTGGTGGGATTCGCGTGCGGCCCCGGGCAGCCGCGGACCCCGCCATTCTGAAACACGAAGTGCCGGCAGATGCTCCCGTCGCGCAGCCGGATCTGGACCACGTACCTGCCCCGCTTGAGGTGCTCGCGCACCGATAGGTGCCTGCGGGCCGCCCGCCGCACGACGAGCGGCAGCGCGCCGAGAATCGTCCGCAGCATCAGGCGCTTCATCGCGTGGTGCTACCCGGCCATTCCGACGCGATTCTCCTTCGCGAACACCTTGGCCATGACAGCCTGCAGCTCGGGATCGGAAAAATCGAACAAGCCGCCGTTGCCGGACACCCACTGATAGGTGTGGAGCAGGCGTGTGATCTTCCACGCGCCGCCGATCCGCGTGAAGCTGTTTTCGTACCAGCCATTCTGCGTGTACTCCGGTGCCCCTGTGTCGACCGCCTTCCAATGTCGCGCCACCATGTAGACGACCGCGTCGGCCTGGTCGCCGTCGATGGTCACCGAAAAATTCGAATATTGATGGTGCCTGCGGACCGGGCTTAAGATGATCTCGGCGAACCGAGTCCACAGATCGGCGTCAACGTAGACCTCCGGTTGCCCGGTCAGGCGCTCGAAATTCACTCGAAACCGATCCGCGAAACAGCTTCGATACAGCGGCCAATTGCCCGTATCCAGCGCGCGACCGAAGTTCAGCATCACTTTCTCGATCTCGGCGCGCGTCCAGAGAATCTCGATCATCTGCTCGTGCGACAGCCGGGCCGGCGCGGGATTGCTGCTCTCTGGTTTCATGGGGTCCTCTGCAGTCTGAAGTCGCCTAGTATTTCACGGTGAATCGCACGCCGTAGGTGCGCGGGTCGTCCATGTAGGCGGTCGCGGGACCCGGGATGCCGGCGGCGGCCGTCGCGGCGATCACCGCCCGGTTGGTCACGTTCTTGATCCACAGCCCCGCCGTCCAGTTCGAGGCATCGTAGGTCACCGACGCGTCGCCCTTGTTCGAAGGCACCTGCTGGGTGCCCTTGTTGTGTATATAGTCGGCGAACCAGGAGCTCTCGTATCGCCAGTCGATGTGCGCCCGGAGGTTGGCGTCGCCCAGCGGAATCGTGTGGGTGAGCCCGGCTTCGGCGGTCCAGTCCGGCGAATACGGCGGCGACAGGCCGTTGTAACCGATTCCGGTGGTCGGATCGACGACATCCTTGTTGCGCGAACGGGAGTAACCCAAGTTAAAATTCACCTGGTCCTGCTGGGTGACCTTCGCCAGCACGTCCAGCTGATCGCCGCGGATGCCCACCTTGTTGCCGTTGAAGATGATGTTGTACGGTGCGGCAATGCTGTACGCCTGGATGATGAGGTTGTGGTAGTCGTAGTAGTAGATTTCGTTGTTGATCTGCAGCCGGTCGTCCAGCCAGCGCGTCTTGATGCCCGCGGTATAGGACAGTAGTTTTTCCGGTTGAACCTCGTTGCTGTAGGTCGGCGTATTGGGCAAGGCATTAAAGGTTCCCTGTTGATAGCCGGTCTCGACCGTACCGTACACCATGACTTTCGGAGCGAGATCCTGTTCAAACCCGATTTTCCAGTCGAAATGATTGTAGGTCTTGTCGAAGTCGTAGGGCAGTCCGCCCAGCGCCACGACCTCGAAGCCATTGGCGGTGCGCTTCGTGGAACTCGCACGGCCGCCGCCGGTCAGGCGGAACGTGTCCGTGAGGCTGTAGGTGACCTGGCCGAAAACAGAATACCCCGCCAGGCGATCCGCATCGACGTTGGTCTGGTAGAAGGCGAACGGCAGGTTCGTGAACAGCGTCTCGGTGCCGCTGTTGCGCGAATTGTAGTAACCCAATCCGACCAGCCACTTGAGAGGGCCGGCGCCGGTGCCGGTGAGCCTGAGCTCCTGGGTCAGCTGATTGTAATGCGCCGTATTCGACGATTGGATGGCGCTCAGCCAGTACAGCGGCACCGAATCCAGATACAGATAGGAGGGCAGATAACTCAAGGTGGCTCCGTCGAATTGATAGTCGATCTGTCCGCCCACCATGTACGTCTTGTAGTGGTCCCGCTCCCGCGTGGTCGTGCCGAAAGGCGCCGCATAAGGGCCGGTCCGCGTGTCGTCCCAGGCGTTGCCGTAGAAGAAACAGGTCTCGCAATACGCGCCCGTTGCCGGATCGGTGCCCTTGTTGACCAGGTTTGAGTGATAGCCGTTCTTCTGCGCCCCCTGCGCCCACAGGTAGATGCTCAACCGATCGTTCGGGTTGATGATGGCCGACAGCCGCAGGCTGGGATCGTTCTTCGAGTCCGCACCCGTCACCATGAAGCCGCTGTTGCGGGTGTAGTCGGCGGCGGCGCGCAGCGCCACGCTGTCCGACACCTTGACGTTCTGGGTGACGGTGAGGTGCACCGCGGAATAGTTCCCCGCCTCCAAGAGCGTTTCCCCCTCGTTGTTGAAGCCCGGCTTGGTGGGCGTGAGATTGATCGTGCCGCCGATGGCGCTGCGGCCATACAGCGTTCCCTGCGGGCCGGGCAGGATTTCCAGCTGCTGCACGTCGAAGAACGCGGCACTATCGGCCTCGCGCGGCAGGTAGACGCCGGCGAAGTTGAAGGCCACGTTCGGCTCCACGTTCGGAAAGTCGAGATTGGCGCCAACTCCGCGGATGAACACCTGGGTGTTGTCGCCCTCCGCCTGAAAGCGCACCGAGGGCACCAGTTTCTGCGCTTCGATGAGAGTACCGACGCCGGCCTCGATCAGCGTGTCCGCGGAAATCGCGGTGACCGCGGCTGCCGTTTTTTGCAGATTTTGCGTTTGCTTTTCCGCCGTGACCGTGATCTCCGCCAAAGCTTCGCTCTCAGCCGCTCCCTCGACCGAGGTCGATGCGGCAGCGACGGCCGGCCGCTGGATGAAACCACCAATCATGATGGTCGAAATGCAGATCGCTGAACAATATCGTCGGAGCATTAAACGTCCCCCATCTAATTATTTGATGACTCGTGAGTGATCAGCGATCGTGGGGACTCGCGCCGCCGCGGCCCCCCGCAGTGATCGCACGCCGACGCAACGGGCGCAGGAATTCATGTGCCGGAGCTCTTCAGGTAATTGGCACGGTACCAATCGTTGATCTCGCCCCCCGTCGCCAGCCAGATGTCGGCGTGCGATGCGATGTACGCCAATGCCGGCTCGATGTGCTTCATCCGGAACGGGTGCCCCGAGATGAACGGATGCAGCGAGATGGACATGATGCGAGGACGGCTCCGGCCTTCCTCGTACAGCACGTCGAATTGATCCCGGATCATCTGTCCGAAATCCGACGCCGGCGTGCCCTTGCCCATGATGGTGGGCACGTCATTGATCTCGAGCGTATAGGGCATGGTGATGAGAGTGCCGCTGCGAACGCGCATCGGTACGGGCAGTTCATCGTGTGCATAATTCGACACGTACTCGATGCCCGCCTCCGCGAGTAGATCCGGCGTGACGAAACTCTCCGCAAGGGCCCAGCTGAGCCAACCCTTCGGCCGCTTTCCAGTGGCCTCCTGGATGATGCCGAGATTGCGCTCAATGAACTCACGCTCCTGCGCCTCGGACATGAGCGTCATGACGGTGCCGTTGTGATCGCCCTGTGCGCCCCACTCCCAGCCCCGTTCATTGCCCTCTCGGATGATCTGGGGATATTCCCGGCACACTTCGCTGTTCAGGTTCACCGTGACGCGAAAGCCGTGACGATCCAAAGCGTCCGCGATTCGCCACAGCCCGACCCGGTTGCCATAATCCCGCCACCCGTGATTCAGCACGTCGGGACTGAATTGCATCGTTCCGGGGTACACGGCGTGCGCGGCCTCCTTGGTGCCGAAGGGCGCATGTTCGATGTTCAGATAGAGCATCACGGCCAGGCGCTCCCCCTTGGGGAGCCGCACCGGCCTGCGATTCATGAACGGCTCGAAGTCGTACCGCGGCGATTGAGTCAACATACGCTGCCACTCCAGAAGCCCTGTTGTTGTGCTTGCCGATCGTCACCGCCCGCACCGCTTCAACCAGCGGTTTTCAAGAGCGATTGACGCCTGCATCTTTGCTGTGGAGTATCGTAGCTCCGCTGCCGAGCAAGAGACGAATGACGAGTGGCTATGATGCCTATTACCGGTTCTGCACCCGGCGCGAGGTCGCTACGCGGTGAAGGTATTGGTGATCTCGCCCACGGTCTCCACCCAGACCCGCACTTGATCGCCCGGCTTTAGAAATCGGCCGCGCGCGGCGCCGCAGCCCGCCGGCGTTCCAGTGGCGATGACGTCACCCGGCCGCAGCGTGAGTCGCGTGCTGAGATGGGAAATCTGTTCGGCGACGGAGAAGATGAGATTCGAACTCGAAGAATCCTGCATCAGCTCGCCGTTCACCCATAGTTTGATCGCGAGGTCGCCGAGACTGCCGATCTCGCTCAAGGGGCAGATCCAGGGTCCCATCGGCAGCGCGCCATCGAAGCATTTTTGACTGACCCAATCAAAATGGAACGGCGAATCGGCGGCGACGCTCTTGCGCCGCAGGTGATCGCGGGCTGACAGGTCATTGACGACGGTCACTCCCGCCACGTACGCGAGGGCATCGTTCACACCGACGTCACGGCACTCTCTGCCCATGACGACGGCAATCTCGGCCTCCCAGTCGACGGACTTGGAATACGACGGCAACGCGATGCGCGTGTCCGTTGCCCGCACACATGCGGCTGACGCCTTGAGAAAATGCCACGGTTTGAGACCGAGCTCGTGCGGATCCGGCTCCTGCGGCAGGCCCAAGGCCTTGGACATTTCTTCGACGTGATCCCGGTAGTTGGCACCCGCGCAGAATATGGTGCCCGGATACAGCACCGGCGCCAATAAGCGGACACTCGACAGTCTCTGCGCCTCAAAGGTGCCGCTTTCCCGCCGTTCGGCGGATGCGATGGCTTGCAGGCGCGGGTGCACGTCTTCCCATGCATTGAGAAGCGCGAGAACCGACGGAACCTTAGGCGTAATGGCCGCGCCCTGCCGCTCGAGCGCCGCAGCCGCATCGATGACCCGATCATCGACGACGATGCCGGCCCGTGGCGCACCACGGGGATCTGCGTAGGTGGCTAACCGGTAGGAGTCCTCAAGCACGGGTTATCTTCGACCCGTGCATTCTATTCGATTCGCATCCCCTCGCGTGTCGCATCACTCTATTCCGTACCTGCCTTGGGCGGCTTGCGCAGCGTCGACTCTGGTCGGCTGAATTGACGGCTCAAGTGACCGGTGCCCTCCTGATCGCCGCGTTCGAAGAGCCACGTATAGCCTCCCGGCGGATTAGCCAGAATCTCCCAGGAATTGTCATCGGCATCCCAAAAATAGAAGCTGTAAGTGCCATGTTGCACCATGGGCTTGCTGATTTTTCGCAATTTCCACTTTTCTGCATCGCGAACAACGAGCCGATGGCATTCGTCCACGTCGTCTTCGGTCTCTACGTCGACGCCGTTGTGGTTCAGAAAGGGCATTTCGGCCTTCTTTCCAGGGACCGCTTGCACCACCGCATAAATATGCTGGCCGCCCAACCTGATCCAGAGAGAAATCTTCGATGTGCGTACCACTTCGAAGCCCATGAACTCCTCATAAAATCTTCTCGAGAAATCGATATCCTTTGTCTCCAGAGTCCCGTGCGATAGGAACTTGAGCTTCAACGTCGGTGTTTTCGCCGCAATCTGTGTCGGCTCGGTAGGTGATTGATTCATGCGGGGTGCCTTGATGTTTACTCAAGTGCTGACGCAGACATTGCGCAGCTCGGTATAGAATTCCAACGAATGGACCCCGCCTTCGCGTCCGATGCCCGATTGCTTCGAGCCCCCGAACGGCGTGCGAAGATCCCGCAAAAACCACGAGTTGATCCACACAATGCCGGCGTTGAGCGAGCTCCCCATGCGGAATGTTCGCGCCACGTCGCGGGTCCAAACCGTCGCCGCCAGTCCGTAGGGCGTGTCATTCGCGAGGGTTATCGCCTCATCCTCGGTATCGAAGGGACGCACGTGGCAGCAAGGACCGAAGATTTCCTCGCGCACGACGGCCGAGGTTTCAGGTAGGCCTGTCCAGACGGTGGGCTCAATCCACGCGCCGCCCGACAGCGACTGCGACATGGGCGGGATGCCGCCGCCGCATACCACCGTCGCTCCATCAGCCACGGCCTGCTTATAGTAAGAGAGAACCTTCTCGCGATGCTTCAGACTGATGAGAGGTCCGATACCTGTGCTCTTGTCCGACGGGTGACCGGGCTTCAGGGACTCGGCTTTTTGCTTCAAGGCGCCGACAAATTTATCGAAGATGTCGCGCTCTACATACAGGCGCTCCGTTCCCAGGCAAACCTGGCCCGTATTGAGAAAAGCCGCCCTCGCGATCCCCGCCACCGCGGCCTCAAGATCGCAATCGGCGAAGACGATACCCGGGTTCTTGCCGCCGAGTTCCAACGACACCGGACGCACACCTTGAGCGGCCGCCTTCATGATGGCCGTACCGGTCGCGGTCTCGCCCGTGAACGTAATCGCAGCCACCCCAGGATGCCGGGTGAGCAATTCGCCTGCCGATCCTTCGCCGAGACCATGGACGACGTTGTACACGCCCGGCGGAACCCCCACCGTCTGCATGACCTCCCCCAGCAGGGTCGCCGTCGCCGGCGTTTCCTCCGAGGGTTTCACGACCACCGTGTTGCCGCAGGCAAGTGCAGGCGCCACCTTCCATGTCATGAGCAGCAGCGGCAGATTCCATGGGCACACCACGGCAATGACGCCTTTGGGTACGCGCAGTGAATAGTTGAATGCCTGCCGCCCCTCCGGGGTCTGCATTTCGAAGAATTCCGTGGGCACATTCTTCACCGCATCGGCGAAAATTCGAAAGTTTGCTGCGCCGCGCGGTATGTCCACGTGGGAGGCCACGGAACGCGGCTTGCCCGTATCGGTGACTTCCGCGTCGAGGAAATCATCGAAACGCCGGTCGATTTCACGAGCCACCGCATGCAGCATGTCCGTGCGCTGCGCGAGGCTGAGCCGCCGCCACGGACCGCCCATAGCACCGGACGCGGCGCGCACCGCCGCGTCGACTTCGCGCTGACCACCCTCGGCAACCATACCAATCAGGCTGCCGTCGATCGGTGAGCGCTTCTCGAACTCGCGGCCGGTTTCGCTGTCTACGAACTGCCCGCCGATAAAATGTAAGAACTTGGTCCCGTACATGGAGGACAGACACTACTTTCCCGCTCCATGTGCGTCGAATGAAAAGTCGATATAGCTGCAATGCGCGCCCGCCATGGGGCTTGCTGCCTCGCGGGGACACGCGCGCGGCGTTCAGGTGCAACTGGCGGTCATACGCGCTACCATCGCGCCATGAGCAAGGGTGGTCGAGCCATGAGCTTCAATAACTTCGACTTGAATCTGCTGCGGGTGTTCGACGCCATACTGCAGACTCGCAGCGTCACTACCGCAGCCTCCAATCTGCACCTGACCCAGCCTGCTGTGAGCAAGCAGCTCAACCGGCTGCGCGAGTTGCTCGAAGATCCGCTGTTCGTGCGCACCAATGACGGCATGGCGCCAACGCCTCGCGCCGAGGCGTTGGCCGGACCCATTCGGCAGGCGCTGAGCGAGGTCCGCAATGCCATCGAGAGCCAGCTGGGGTTCGATCCCAGCAACTCCGACCGCACTTTCCGCATCTTCATGAACGATGTCGGACAAATGGCGCTACTGCCTCGGGTTCTCGCGCTGATCACCACGGAAGCACCGTCGGTCAACATTCAGACCGTTCAAATCCCGACGCTGCGCATGCGCGGCGTGGGCTTGGAGTCCGGTGATGTGGATCTGGCGGTCGGCTATTTCGAGGAATTCGACGGCTCCATGCATTGCCAGGTGTTGTTCGAAGAACACTACACCGGCATGGTGCGGGCGGGCCATCCCACCATTCGCAAATCCCTGTCGTTCGAGCAATTTCACAAAACTCCGCACCTTGTGTATCAGCCCTCCGGGGGCGGCCACGGCTCGCAGGAGAACTTCGTCGACCGTGCGTTTTGGCAGGCCGGCGTGGAACGGCGCGTCGCGGTGCGTCTGGGGCACGCGGTAGGCATATCAGCCATGGTGTCCCACACAGATCTCTTGGTCATCGTGCCGAATATGCTGGCCCAAGCCTGCGCCAACCTGGTCGACGTGACCATCCTGGATTTGCCGATAGAGATCCCGCGATTCCAAATTTCGCAATACTGGCACGACCGCTTTCACACCGACCCCGGCAGCCGGTGGTTGCGCAGCGTATTTGCGCGCCTGTACGGTAGCCGCCGCTCCGTGCCGCTCGGCGACTCGATGCTGGCCAGCGAATTTCTCGATACCTGAATCTCCCGCCGGCACCCCGCATTCCCTGGGGGTATTCGCGGCATTTCCAGAGGTGATTCGCAGTCCTTGGCCAGAGGACGCTATTGTAGTCGTCAGCGCGCAGAGCCCGCTTGGGGAGTACATGTGAGCGAGCGTCTCAAGGGCAAGGTTTGCATCATCACCGGGACCGGCAGCGGCATGGGCCGCGCCGCCGCCCTGCTGTTCGCGCGCGAAGGCGCGAAAATCGTCGGCTGCGACGTGAATGAGGCCACAGGCTGTGCCACGCTCGAGGCCGTGCGGGCCGGCGGCGGGGACATGATATCTCTGCAGCCATGCAACATGTCGGAGCGCGCCGACGTGGATCGGCTCATGGCGCTCGCGATGGACACCTACGGCGGCGTCGATGTGCTGTACAACAACGGCTCCATGGCGTATTTCGCATGGCTCGCCGATATGACGTACGAACAGTGGAGCGATACGCTGCGCGAAGAAATCGACCTCGTGTTTCACGCCTGCCAGGCCGTCTTTCCCTTGATGAAAAGCCGCGGCGGCGGTTCGATCATCAATGTGGGATCGGTTTCAGGAAAGATCGCCTATAAGGTACTGCCCGCGCTGGCGCACATGGCCGCCAAAGGTGGCGTCATCGCCATGTCGAAGCATCTGGCCATGGAGGGCGGACCCCACCGGATTCGCTGCAACACCATTTCGCCGGGACTCGTGCTCACCGCGCAGACCAAGTCGTTCATTGACAATCCGGAGTGGTTCGGGCCCATGCGCGACAAGCTCATGCTGGGCCGCGTCGGCTTGCCGGAGGACATCGCGCCGCTGGCGCTGTATCTCGCCTCCGACGAATCCTCCTGGGTGACCGGCGCCGATTACGCCATCGACGGCGGTACCACGGCATGGTGACGGCCGGTCCCGCAACGGGCGGCATCGGGATCCGGAGGCCGCCGCGATGATTCAGCTGCACGATATCCGCTACGTGAGAGTCGGAACCGCCGACATGGAGCACGCGGTCTCGTTCGCGACCCGCGTCCTGGGGCTCGAACTCGGAGATCGCGATTCGGGCGCGGCCTATCTACGATCCGATGACCGGGATCATACGTTGGTGTATGTCGATGCGCCCGCCCATGAGCACACCGTCGGGTTCGAGTTGCCGACATTGGACGCGCTCGATGCCGCGGCCGGCGAACTCGACTCCGCAGGCATTGCCGTCAAGGCTGGCACAGCCTCCGAATGCGACCAGCGCCGGGTCAGCGCATTCGTGAGCTTTCGCGAACCCAGCGGCACCACCGTGGATCTGGTCGCCAAGCCCTTCCATAGCGGCCGTCACTATGCCCCTTCCCGCCAGGCCGGCATTACCGGCTTTTCTCACGTCGGTTTGTACACGACGGCGCCGGCACGCGATGAACTTTTTTGGACTCGCACCTGCAATGCGCGAGTGAGCGATTGGATCGGCGATGCCCCGCTGCTGCGTATCGACGCCGTGCATCACAAGATCGCCCTGTTTCCCGGGAAGCGCAGCGGCGTGCAGCACATAAACCATCAAGTTGCGGCGATCGATGACCTCATGCGCTCCTACTATCTTCTGCGGGAACGCGGTGTGCACATTCGCTTCGGTCCGGGCCGTCACCCAACTTCCGGCGCCATGTTTCTCTATTTCGAGGGGCCCGACGGCATGACCTACGAGTATTCCACCGGCGTGCGCATGATCGAGGACGAAGCAAGCTACCGCCCTCGCAAGTTCCCCTTTAAGTCCACCTCGTTTTGCGAGTGGGGAGCGACGCCCGACATTCCCGAGTTCAAGACTTGAGCCCGCATTGAACTCGAGCTTGCAGACTTTGGGAGCCGGCGAAGCCGCCGACTTGGTCAGGGTGGCCGCACGCGCCATCGGCCGGGCCGGCCTGTCGCACGCCTACGGCCATTGCAGCGCCCGACTCGATGAGAACACCTTCGTCGTGAGTCCGGCCAAACCCATGGGTCTGGTCACCGCGCAGGACAATCCCGTCACTGTGCCCGTTCGGGGGCCGTTGCCATCCGGGGCGTTGGGCGAAGTGCGGCTTCATCAGCAGATCTATGGGCGGCGTGCGGACGTTTGCGGCATCGTCCGCTATCAGTCTCCGCGCATCATGTCCCTGTCGTCGTTGGGGCGCACACCGCTGGCCCGACACGGCTTCGGCAGCTACTTCGCTCCGCAAGCGCCTCTCTGGAGCGACACGCGCCTGATTCGCGATGATGACCTCGCAGCCGCCGCCGCCGACACCTTGGGCAACGCGCGGGCCATCGTACTGCGCGGCAATGGCGCCGTCGCCGTGGGCGCTTCGTTGCAGGAGGCCTGCGTCATGGCCTGGTATCTCGAGGATGCCGCCCGGGTCGAACTCGACGTATTGGCCACGGGGCTGCCCGGCCTGGTGTTCGACGCGGAGGAAGCGGCGGCACGTGCGACCACCCAGGGATTGATCGTCGAACGCATGTGGGAATGGTTGACGGCCGGCGATCCAGCAGCCGGCGAGACCGCTCGGTAGCGTGTAGCCGACTATCAGCGTTTGAAGGACCGCGCGAGGGCATCCGCCGTCCTCGCCAGTAAATTGGTGTCGATGCCGACGGCGATGAAAGTGTATCCCCACTCGATGTAGCGGCGGGCCTCTGCTTCATTCACGGTCAAAATGCCGCCTGCTTTGCCCACAGCCGCCAGCCGCGCCGCCGCCTCGCGAATGGCGCCCTGAACTTCCTCGGACTGTGCATTGCCGAGAAACCCCAAGGAGGCTGCCAGGTCGGCGGGCCCGATGAACACACCATCTACGCCGTCGACGGCGGCTATCTCTTCCAGGCGCTCCAGGGCCGCCCGCGTTTCCACTTGGACCAGCAGACAAATCTCGCTGTCGGCTTTTTTCAAATAGTCGCCGACCCTTCCGTAGCGGCTGGCGCGGCTCCCCGCGGAGACCCCACGCACCCCGGCCGGCGGATATCGCACCGACGCGACGGCCCGTCTTGCTTCCTCGGCGTTCTGCACATAGGGAACCAACACGGCAGGCGCGCCGATATCCAGGATGCGCTTGATCAATACTGCGTCGTTCCACGCAGCACGCACCACCGGAGTCGCCTGATCGCGCCCGATCGCCTGCATTTGAGACAGCAAGCCGGGAAGCTCGTTGGGCGAGTGTTCAGTATCGAGCAATATCCAATCAAAGCCCGCGTCGGCAAGTATTTCGGCGCCGATGTTGCTGCACAGGCTGCTCCACAGGCCGATCTGCGTGCGCCGCTCTCTGACTGCCTGCTTGAAGCGATTGCGAATCATGTCCATGACGGCGCCTAGACGAACTGCACGGCGACGCCGCCCAAGGGCCCGAAGTCTCCGTGCACAACATCGCCTTTGCGAGCCCAAATAACCCGCGTGAACGACCCCGCAAGGACGATGTGGCCCGCCTCCAGCGAAACGCCATGTTCAGTGAGTTTGTTGGCGAGCCACGCCACTCCCAAGGCCGGATGGCCCAGCACGCCGGCCGCCAGGCCGGTTTCCTCGATTTCGCCATTGACGTACATGATGCCGCCGATCCAGCGCAGGTCCATGTCCATCGGCCGTATCGGACGGCCACCGAGAACGAGGCCGGCCGCGGCGCCGTTGTCCGAGATGGTGTCGAAGATCTTTCTCGGATTCATCACCCGCGCATCGACGATCTCCAGCGCCGGCACGACATATTCGGTGGCATTCAGCACATCGGTGAGCCGAACCCCGGGTCCTCGCAGCGGCTTGCTCAGAACGAATGCAAGTTCAACCTCGACCCGTGGGATGCAGAAGCGGGCGTGCGGCACCTTCGCACCGTCGGCGATGATCATGTCATCCAATAGATGCCCGTAATCGGGCTCGTCGATCATCGATGAGCGCTGCATGGCCTTCGACGTCAGTCCCACTTTATGGCCGATGAGTTTGCGACCCTCGCTAATCTTTTGCTTTTGCACCAGGTTTTGGATGGCGTAGGCATCCTCGAACGTAATGTCCGGCCAAGTGCTCGACAGCTGCTTCACGGGCTCGCACTTCTGCTCGGCGATTCGCAGAAGTTGGGCGGCGGCCTGTCGATCGGACTCGGATAACATCATGCTTCCTATGGAATGGTTGAGGGTGACTGTGGGCGAGGATTGATTGGCTGTCGCAAACAGCGCCAATACCCGATCGCGCGCTCCCGCTCCGACAAACTGTATGCGCAGATCCATGGCGGGTCGAATAGCGGTTCGCAATGTGCCGCATACCTGCGGAGAATGGCGGTTGCGTCGCGGGCCGCCACTGGATATACTTTTAACCATTGTATATCTATCGGAGGAAAGCATGCAAGTCTCAAAATGGGGCAACAGTCTGGCTGTCCGGCTGCCCGCAGCGGTAGTGGACGCGCTGGGGCTAAAGGAGGGCGATCAGATCGAGATACAGGTGGCGAGCAAACGCGTATTCGACATCGCAAAGGCCCCGGACGCACGCGAGCTGCTGGCGCGCCTGCGGAAGTTTCGTGGAAAGCTCCCGTCGTCGTTCAAATTCGATCGCCTCGAAGCGAATGAGCGCCGTTGACATTTTTTTCGACACGAGTGTACTGCTTTATTTGCTTTCAGATGATTCCGACAAAGCAGATCGAGCGGAGCAGTTGCTCGCCGAGCGCGGCACCATCAGCGTTCAGGTTTTGAACGAATTTGCTGCGGTCGCCTTGAAAAAACTGCGGATGCCGCTCGGCGACGTGAGAGAAATCCTCGACACGGTACGCGCTGTTTGTGGCGTAGAGCCGGTCACTGTCGCGACACACGATCGCGGCCTTGCCATCCATGAGCGTTACGGATTTTCGCTGTACGACTCAATCTTGGTCTCATCGGCACTGATCGTAGGCTCCAAGGTGCTTTACTCGGAGGATCTTCAGGACGGACAGGTTATCGACCGCCAACTCAGGGTAACAAACCCATTTCTCGAGCGATGACCACAACGCCCGCATCGTGCATCCGTTAAAGCGCCGGGTCCCTATTCCGTCAGGACATGCGCCACATGGCGAGGGGTGATTTGACCTTCGGCGGGGCCGCCCCTTAAGGTCGTTGCCGGCGCGCCATACCCGCCGCAAAATTTGGAAAAGCGAGATACTCATGACGGGCGTACTGCAAGGCAAGACCATCATCGTTACCGGGGCAGGCGGCGGCATCGGACGCGCAGCCTCCGTGCTACTGGCCAAGGCCGGCGCCAACGTGGTCGTCAGTGATGTCGCCGAAGAATCGGGCGCGGCCACGGTTGAGGAAATCAAAGCAGGTGCGGGCACCGGCATTTTCGTCAAGGCAGATTTGAGTGCGGAGCACGAGGTCAGCGCACTCGTTGATCGGGCGGTGGCCGCGTACGGGCGGCTCGACGGCGCATTCAACAATGCGGGCTTGGAGCAATGCGCGCTGCCCCTGCATGAATTGACCACCGCGCAATGGGAGCGCGCACTGCGCGTCGATCTCACCAGCGTGTTCTGGTGCATCAAGTACCAGGTGCTGGCGATGCTGAAGAGCGGCGGCGGCGCCATCGTCAACACCGCCTCTTCGCTGGGCCAGGTGGCCATTCAGAACGCCAGCGAATACATCGCCGCCAAGCACGGCGTCGTCGGCCTCACCCGCGCGGCCGGGGCCGAGTACGGCAGCCGCGGCATCCGCGTCAACGCGGTGCTGCCCGGCATCATTCGCACGCCCATGATTGCGCGCCTCACCGAGGATGCGCGCTTTGCCGCATTCTTCGAGAAACTCAAAGATCGGCATCCCATCGGCCGTTTCGGCGAGCCGTCGGAGATCGGCGAGGCCGTGAAATGGCTGCTCTCGGATGCCGCATCGTTCATGAACGGTGCCGCCATGGCCTGTGATGGCGGATATCTTTCCATTTAGACGAGGCGCTGTGTGGTGATGAAGAGCGGAACCAAAGCACCCCCGCAGGAGACGGGTCCCTGGAGCGGCTACACCGCTTTCGTCTCAGCGCTCGCTGGAAATCTTTGAGGTTGAGCTACTCACCCCTTTTTTTTTGTTTTATCCCTGGAGGCTGCCTTGGCGAAGATATTGGTGCTTTATTATTCTGCCTACGGTCATATTGAAACCATGGCTCAGGCCGTGGCCGAGGGCGCCCGCGGTGCTGGCGCCACGGTCGACATCAAGCGAGTCCCGGAGCTGGTTCCGGAGGCTATTGCCGAGGCGTCTCACTTCAAAATGAATCAACCCGCACCCGTGGCAAAGGTCGATGAGTTGGTGAATTACGATGCCATCGTAATCGGTTCCGGCACGCGGTTCGGCCGCATGGCCTCGCAAATGGGCAATTTTTTGGATCAGGCCGGCGGACTGTGGGCCACGGGCGCATTGCACGGCAAGGTGGGCGGCGCGTTCACCGCCACCGCCACTCAGCATGGCGGCCAGGAAACCACACTATTTTCCATCATCACCAATCTGCTGCATTTCGGCATGGTGGTGGTGGGATTGGACTACGGCCACGCCGGGCAAATGACCTTGAATGAGATCACGGGCGGCAGCCCGTATGGCGCCACCACCATCACCGGCGGCGACGGTTCACGCCAGCCCACGGCCAACGAACTCGTGGGCGCGCGCTATCAAGGCCAGAAAATAGCGGAGACGGCGAAGAAGTTGCACGGCTGAGCCATTCGAGCGCGTTTGGCTCATTTCTGGCGGGTGTAGGCCTTGGATGCCTCATCATCGGCAGCCGCCATGCGCTGGGGTATGGGCAGCCCAAGCTGTTCCAGAATCTGCAGCGCTGGCGTCAGATCAAACCGCGGCCTTGGATTTCGCCTCGTCTTCAATGGCCTTTTCCATCATGGATCGGAAGCTGAATAGCGCCGTGTCCATGCGCATGGCGAGCATGGGCGCGTGGGGATCCAGATTGAGAATTCGCTGTTGGGCGCAGATGATGTCCTTATCTTCCATGAAGCCCGCCAGCACGCTATCGCGGAGATTCTCGGTTACCGCCGGGTTGTCGAGGGCGAATCCATGCGATTGCTGGAAGAAGTAGTGCGAGGTTGTGTGCGTCTCGGGCGTCACCGCCTGGCATCCGAAGAATTGTGCGGCGTCGACCCGGTTGCCCTCCGGTGCGCCGGTGCCGGTGGCAGCACTTCCTGAATCCATGAGAAGAACCCCGGGTAAGACCACGTCATAGATGTTCCAGCGGTCCACGTTCCCGGGCCAGGATTTGATGTTCTTCAGGAAAGGTGCCGGTTCGTCGTCGATGAGCCAGCGCTCCACGCGGATTCCCCGGCTCCCCTTGGTGACCCTGGGACGGATGGCGGCGTATTTTCCCGTGCCTCCCAGAGTGGTCTCGTGCACGTACGACAAATGCGAAAAGTCCAATAAGTTGTCAGTGATGAGCAGGTAATTCGCTTCATAGTGCATGTAGCCCGGAGTACCTCGCCAGGCCGGATCCTTCAAATAATGGGTATCGGGGATGAGCGAGGGGTCCGCCTGGTCGGGATCGCCCATCCACACCCACACCCAATTGAACTGCTCGACTACTGGAAACGCTTGAACTCGGGCCGCCGGAGGGATGAAGTCCTGAGACGGAATTTCGACGCACTTTCCCGTCGTGTCGAAGAGCAGGCCGTGATACATACACCGAATCCGGTCTCCCTCGCGACGCCCTTTGGATAGCGGTGCGGCACGGTGGCAGCATCGATCGGCAAGCGCAATCACCCGGCCCACACTGTCGCGCCACAACAAGAGCGGAGTCTGCACGATGATGCGCGCCAGCATGCCGTCTTCGGGGATTTCGCTCGACCAGGCGCAAACGTACCAAACGTTTTTCAGAAAGGCTGTTTCGGTGTGTTGCACGGGTGATTCCTCTCGATGCGGCGCAGACGGGTTAAAGCGCTCATGGAAACATAGCAAATTTTCCGAGGACCCTGGGATGGCCACTGGATGACACGCGCGGCAAAACACTCGCCCTACGGCGTGCACAAAATTTCTGCGCCGGGTCAGAACCTGCGCGCGAGGTTCTTAAGGGATCAATTCTCGATCTAAGCATATGTAAATGACCTCAATCTACCACTGAAGGGCTGTCAGCTTTGGTAAGCTTCGCACCTCAAAGTCGGAGGGGTTCATGCAAGGCAGATTCGAGAAGCGCGGCGAAGTGGGCATCATCTGGGTCAACAACCCGCCGGTCAACGCCATCAGCGTCGGCGTGCGTTCCGCCATTATCGACGGCGTTTCCAAGCTCTCGCAGGACCCTGAAATCAAGGTCGGCGTACTGGCTTGCGAAGGCCGCACTTTCATGGCCGGTGCGGACATCACCGAATTCGGTAAACCGTCCCTCTCCCCGAGTCTGCATGATGCCATCAATGCCGTGGAGAACGCTCCCAAGCCCATCGTGGCGGCCATTCATGGCACGGCGCTCGGTGGGGGCCTGGAAGTGGCGCTCGGCTGTCACTACCGCGTCGCCATCGCGTCTGCCAAGGTCGGCTTGCCCGAAGTGAAACTCGGCATTCTGCCCGGCGCCGGAGGCACGCAGCGTCTTCCGCGTCTGATCGGCGTAGAGCCTGCGCTCAGCATCATCGTGTCGGGCGATCCCGTGCCTGCGCCACAGGCGGCGAAGGCCGGGCTCATCGATAAGATCGTCGACGGGGATCTCTTGGAAGGGGCCGTGGCCTACGCCAAGGAACTGGGCGCCAACCACGCGCCACTGCGCGAGGTGCGCCATATCGACATCGACGCATCGGCACTACCAGCCGACTTTTTTGCAGAGACGCGCAGGCGCGTCGCGAAAGAGAAAAAGAACCTGTTTTCGCCGCAGCGTATCGTCGATGCCTTGGAGGCCGCGGTCACGTTGCCCTTCGACCAAGGAATGGCGCGCGAACGCGAACTTTTCTTGCAATGCCAGACCAACAGCCAAGCCAGGGCACTTCAGCATGTGTTCTTCGCCGAGCGCAAGACCGCCATCGTGCCCAATCTCGACAAGAACTCGCCTAAGCGCGAGATCAAGAGCGTCGCGGTGATCGGCGCCGGCACCATGGGCGGCGGCATCACGATGAATTTCCTGAATGTCGGTATCCCGGTGACTTTACTCGAGACCAAGCAGGAGTTTCTGGATCATGGCATCGGCGTCATCCGCAAGAATTACGAAAACACCGCGTCCAAGGGCAAGCTGACCCTGGAACAGGTGGAGCAGCGTATGGCGCTGCTCACGCCCACGCTGTGCTACGACGATATCAAGGACGCCTCACTCATCATCGAGGCAGTGTTCGAGACCATGGCCATCAAGAAGGAGGTGTTCGACAAGCTGGATAAGGTCGCCAAGCCGGGCGCAATCCTCGCCTCCAACACCTCGTACCTTTCGATCGACGAGATCGCGCAAGCCACTTCGCGCCCGGGCGATGTGCTCGGCATGCACTTCTTCTCCCCCGCCAACGTCATGAAGTTGCTGGAAATCGTGCGCGGCGAGAAAACCTCACAGGAGGTGCTCGCCACCATCGTCGATCTGGCAAAACGCATCAACAAGGTGGGCGTGGTGTGCGGCAACCGCGACGGCTTCATCGGCAACCGCATGCTGGGCGCATACTCCTATCAAGCGATGCTCATGGTGCTGGAAGGAGCGATGCCGGAACAGGTTGACGCAGCGCTGCGCAACTTCGGCATGCCCATGGGTGTACTGCAGATGAGCGACTTGGCTGGCCTCGATATCGGCTACAAGTCGCGCAAAAGCCGCGATCCGAGCAGTTACGACGGCCGAGCGAGCCGTTCCAGCGATTTGCTGGTGGAAATGGGCCGCATGGGGCAGAAGACTTACGCCGGCTTTTATGACTATGTACCCGGCGACCGTACACCCAAACCCTCACCCATCGTCCAAGAGTTGATCGAAAAGGTTTCAGCGGAATGCGGCATCCGGCGCCGCGCCTTCACCGACGAGGAAATCATCGAGCGCTGCTTCTTGAGTCTCATGAACGCCGGCTGCGATGTGCTCCGGGAGCGAGTTGCCTACCGCGCCAGCGACATCGACATCGTGTATCTGTACGGCTACGGGTTTCCGGCCTATCGCGGGGGCCCGATGTTCTGGGCAGAAAACGAAGTCGGCCTCGAGACGGCACTCGAAAAACTAAAGAAGTACAGCGCACAAACCGGCGGCAAGTGGCTGCAAGTCTCCCCGTTGCTCGAGCGGCTGGTGGCCGAGGGTAAGGGATTCGCCAGCCTTGGAAGCTGATTACAGGTGCCCTCGGCCATTGGACGCCGACGTGGTCAAATGTCCAACGCCAGCGGCACAATATAGCGGCCACGCGATATCGAAGGGGGTCTTCAATGGAATTCAAGCGCATCAATCCAGTGCCAGCATCTCGGACGGGCTGAAGAAGCTTAGAAATGGGGTCCCTGCGGCCCGCCAAAGCGCGACTCGCACCGCCGAGCTGTCAGGTATTGCAGTTTGCTCACCGTGCATGGCGCTTCCTAATCCAACGGCCAGGGTACCGATGCCGGCAGGGACACATCGCCCTCAGTTTCCGGTGCCGGCTTGACGATGGCGTTTTCGACTTCACGCCACCAGGGTTTGACGATCTCAGCATGCGCCGGCTCCACCGGTTGACCGAGCAGCGGCATGAGCAATTGCGCACCCGTGTGGGGCGCAAGTTCCAACAATCTTTCTGCCGGCTGATCCCAGGCATGCATGGCCAATGCAAACGTACCCCAGTGCACAGGCATGAACACGCCGCCGAGCATGGCGTGCGCTTTAAGGGCATTGTCGGGTCCCAAGTGAATGTCGCCCCAAGCAGGATAGAAGGCGCCCACTTCCAGCATCACGACATCGAATGGTCCCAGTCGTTCGCGAATGGAGCGATACTCCGTGGTCAAACCCGTATCTCCACTGAAGAACACGGAGTGTCTTGGCGAGCGGATTGCCAGCGATGACCACAAGGTTGAATTGCGGCTCTTCAACCCGCGTCCGGAAAAATGTTGCGATGGCGCGGCGGTCACCTGAACACCCGTATTCGGCACCGTATACGACTCCCACCAATCGAGTTCCGTGATACGTTCTGCCTGTACGGCCCAATATTCCAGATGCGCTCCGACGCCGAGCGATGTGACGAACGGTACGTTCGTCTTGGCGAGGGCACGAATGGTTGGGTAGTCGAGATGATCGTAGTGATCGTGCGAGACCACCACCACATCGACCGGCGGCATCTCGCGAAGCGATATCGGCACCGGTTGAAAACGTTTCGGTCCGACGAGCGCAGAGGGAGACGCACGCGGTCCCCACACCGGATCGGTCAGAATGCGCACACCGTCGATCTCGATCAACATCGTGGAGTGCCCGAGCCACGTGACTCGCAGACCGCCTTGCGGTTTCTTCGCCCATCCGTCGAGCGGACTCATCGACGGCAACGGTCCGCGTGGTACACGCCGTTCACCGCCGCAAATGAAATCCTTGATCGACGGCATGGGCACGGTCGGATCGCGCAGATTCGGCAGCACCGGATGCACGTTTTGGAAGCGATCGCCCGCCCATAACGGCGATGCCTTCATGCGTTCAAGCCGAACACCGTCGGCGCGAGTACCCATGGATTTCACTGCTGCAGTCTAGCAACGACTCGCAGCGATGAACACCCGGTATGCAGCGCCTTGACCATAAGCGGCCGCCTGGCGTCCTCAGGCAATCTTGTTTGAATCCGTTCTTGACGTTATCCAGTCCATGAGCGCCAGCAAGACACCTGAGACTACAAACGTCAAATGGATGCCTACCATCAAAGAAATGCGATGACTGTCGACCGGTTCGCCGGCATCCCCCAGCGGCAGAAACGCGCGAAGCAAGGCGATACCGCTGATGGCAACGATGGATGCAATCAGCTTGAGTTTCAATCCGGCGAAATCCACGGTACCCATCCAACTCGGGCGGTCTTCGTGATCCTTGATGTGGATCTTGGAGACAAAGTTTTCATATCCTGAAAACATGACGATAAGCAGCAGATTCCCGGTGAGCGAAAGGTCGATCAACGATAGCGACAACAGGATGCTGCCTTCCGCATCCATGGTGCTGATGTGGGTCAGAGAGGCGTAGAGCTCGCGCGCAAAAACAACGAGCACCAGTGCCAATGCCACGATCATGCCGAGATAAAACGGCGCTAGAAGCCATCGGCTCCAGAAGAGCAAGCTTTCGACCGCAAGCTCCAGGCGGTGCTCTGGCTTCATGGTGCGAATATCTAGGCCTTACTGCCGGCGAGTGAAGTTGTGAACAACGCAATCATGCGGCTCCAGGCCTTTTCCGCCTGATCATGATTGTAGACCGGCGAATCCGGGGGGCACCAACCATGCAAGGTACCCGCGTACACTTCGATCTCCGCCGGTAGTTTGACTTTGGCGAACGATTCGTGCAGCACGTCCTTCGCATTCGGCTGCTGCTTGTCATCGTTCTCCGCGATGGCGATCAAATAGTGCGCCTTCATTTGCGGGATCAACAGATGCGGGCTATTCGGTTTGTCCGTGACCAAGCCGCCACCGTGAAATGTAGCGCCGGCGCCGATGCGGTCGGGAAACGCCGCGGCTGTGCGAAACACGAACGGTCCGCCCATGCAGTAGCCAACGGTGCCAATCCTGCGCTTGATATCGACGGACGGTTGGGCATCAAGATACGTGACGAAGGCCTTCGCATCGATGAGCGCTGTTTCCGGCGATAAGGTACCCGCTAGCGCCATGAGTGCCTGTCGAGTCGGCGGATCATTGAAGTCAGGACGCTCCGGCGCGGTGGGTGCTTTTTGGGTGCGGTAAAAGGGATTGATGACGAGCACTGAGTACCCCGATTCCGCGAGTCGAGTCGCCATTTCCTTGAAAGCGGGACGCAAGCCGAAAATATCCGGCCAGATAAGCACGGCTGGATGCTTGCCCTTGGCGGGATGCACGGCGTACGCGTCACAGGTGCCATCCGGTGTCTTGATTTCGACATCGGCGCCCATCGTTTCGGTCGCGCTCGCCGGCCGAGGCAATGCCGCCGTCAAGCCGGCAGCGAGCGCCATGGCGCCGAACTGGCGCCGTGACACCTCACTCGTGCGCCGCGAAAACTCGTCGAAATCGTCCAATTCGCACATAAGATCCGTCCATCTTTGAAATCATAGTATACGAGGAGGCGCAGAACCCCCTTTTCAAATTCTAATGCATCGCAAGACGGGGTTTCCGACGTCGACTTCTTCCATTCACACAGCGGTGATGCCAACCGTCCACGCCGTTACGTGGCAGAGCATCGTCGACTCCTCTCCAATTGGGTGAAGTTTCTCAGCATCCTTACATTGCGAAGCTGTAGCCGCCGTTGACCGGGTAGGTCTGGCCGGTGATCCACGAAGCCGCCTCGGAGCACAGGAACAGGGTCATCGCGGCCACGTCGTCCGGCTTGCCGTAACGGCGGATGGTGTAGTGCGACAGCTGCGCCTTGGTGCGATCGGTGGCAAGGAATGCCGCCATCTGTTCCGGGTCCATTGCCGGCTCCAGGCTGGAGAGCGAGATGGCGTTGCAGGTGATATTGAAGCGCCCCGCTTCCTTGGCGATGGAACGGATGAAGCCGGCCGCGCCGGCCTTGGCCGCGCCGTAGGCCGACAGGCGCGGCTCGCCGATGCGGCCCGAGTCGGAGACGATGGTGACGATGCGGCCGCGCTTCTGCGCCGCCATTTCCGGCAGGGCGATGTGGCAGCAATTCATCACGCCCCACAGGTTGGTGTGGAAGAAACGCTCCCAGTCAGCGGGTGCGGTTTCCCAGAACAGCGGCGAATAGCCCATCGTGGCGCTCGGACCGGCATTGCCGGCATTATTGACCAAGATGGTGATGGGACCCAGCGCCGACCGCGCCTGAGCGAAGGCCGCGGCTACCGAGTCATAGGCACCAACGTCCGCCTGCACCGCCACGGCGCGCACGCCCAGGGCCTCGATCTCGGCGGCCACCGCTTCGGCCCGCTCCAGCACGTAGTCGTTGACGGCGACGCCGCCGGCGTTGTGCCGGGCCAGCATCAGTGCGATGCCGCGACCCGCGCCCTGGCCTGCGCCGGTCACCAGCCCGGCCTGCCCGCCAAGATCCAGCAGATCCGGTCCGATCATCGTCGGCGTGCCGGTCGTATCTGCGACTGCATCATTTGTTTTCCGCGTAGGCCCGGGACATCTCTTCGATTTTGAGGATTCGCGCGCGCCGATCGGCGGGAGAGTTCGGCGCATAACCCGCAACGTGGTCCTCCTGCCCCCAATTATAGGTCGGTCCATGCGCAAGTCGTGCGAGGCCCACTTCGGCAACATCCTCGGATTTTGCCATGCCTTCCGGGATCGGCTGCCCGTTACGCTCCATCAATCGCCGGTGTGCCGGAGTGTCGGTGCGACCGAGAATCAGGTTGAGCACGTCGACGCCATGGTGGCGCAGTTCCGCCCACAAACCCTCGCCAAAGCAGAGGTCGAACGCCTTTACGCCCGAATACACTGAAATTCCGTTGAGCCCGCCATAGCAAGCACCTGAACCGACCAGGATAATGCCGCCGCGGCCGCGCTCACGCATCGGCCGACCGAAATGGTGACAGTTACGCATGGTCGTCACGACGTTGAGGTTGACCAACCGGTCCCAGTTGCCGATCTCGTTGTCGAGAAAAAGCGATCCGTTGGTGTCGGCGCCCGCGTTGGCGATGAGCATGCCGACTTCGCGGTTTCCAACCGCTGCGACAACACGGTCGGTGGCGTCAAGAGTGGAAAGATCGACCGCCGCCGTGATGCATTCAACACCTTGCGCCCTTACCTCGCCAGCCAGCGCCTGGAGGGGACCTTCGCGCCGTGCGATGAGAATGCAGTTGATGCCTTCACCAGCCACCCTACGCGCAAATGCCGCACCGGTGCCCTCCGAGGCCCCTGTTATCACTGCCCAAGGGCCGTATTTATCCGAAAGGTTCATCCTCTACAACTCCCTGATGAGCGGTCAGAAGTTTATTGCAAAGGTCACACCAAAAGTGCGCGGGTCACCAACGCGATTGTAAATGAAACCGAAACCGCTGAGGAGGTCAATCTTATCCTTGGTATAGAAAGTGTCGGAGATATTCCTTACCCACAAATCCACCCCGGCGTTGCCGCTTTCGGTCTTCCAACCGAAGCGAGCATTTAGCAGACCATAACCGCCCTGGCTCGCGGTTGGCCTATTCTCAAGATCGAAATACTGCTTGGATTGGTAGTTCCCGTCGACACGCGCTGAAACGCTGCCCCAATTCGCATGGACTACATCCCAATCGATGGCCATGGTTCCGCCGTACTTTGGTGCGTTGACGATGGAATTGCCAACGATGCTCTGTCCGCCCAACGTACCTTGCTTGACCTTGGTGTCCAGGAGACCAATGCCCCCTGTGATCCGGAGGGCTGGGATCGGGCGCGCCGCGATCTCGAGTTCCGCGCCGAAGATCCTGGATAAGGGTAGGTTGACGAGAGGCTGTGCACCGGTCAATGGGTCAACGTCGATAAATTGTTGATTCTTGTAGTCGTAATAAAAAACCGAGCTGTTCAGCTCCAAGCGACGACCAAGGAGGCTGGTCTTGGACCCGATTTCGTAGTCGCTGACCGTTTCAGATTTGGTGGTCGACAATTCTTCAGGCAAGAAGTACGACTGCCCATTGAAGGAGCCGCCGCGATATCCGCGACTATACGTTACATAAAGCAAGGTGCCACCCGAGGTCTTGTAGTCGATGCCGATCTTCGGTGAGACATTATTCGTGGTGAAACTTCGATTTGTCGTCGCGGAGAGATCGGTGGCGCTGCCTGGAATCAGATTCGCGATCAGAACGCCGTCGGTTCCATACATTTGGCTCATGAAGCGGCTAAGCGTGGCTTTATCATGCGTGAATCGAAGACCGCCGCGAAGAGTCAGCTGATCAGAGATCTTATAGCTATCGTCCGTGTACAAGGCGCCGCTGGTCTTGTGTTGATGAAATTGGTTCACGAAATTGCAGCCGATGGGAAACGCCGCTTCGCAATCGAGATGATTGAGGATGCCGTCCGAATTGGCGTCAATGTCCACCAACAGCGGCAATCCATTGATATTGAAAATTCTTTCGTCAAAGTAATAAGCGCCGATCAGAGTTTTGAAGCGGCCGTCGCCGGTGGTGGTTATCCGCAGATCCTGGGCGAACTGTTTGTCGTCATCGTAAAAGTTGTCATTTATCACCTTCAATGGCGAACCGTCCCCGTCTTCCTCATAGGAAAACTTTCCGGAATCGTAGGAGGTAATGGATGTGAGCACGAGGTTGTCCGAGATTTCGTACTTCGTGTTGAAGGAGAGCGCATACGTGCGATTGTCCTGTCGGACTGGATTGTCCGATTGCGTGCAACGACGGCACAGCCCTGGAGGGCGGAAGTAGTCTGTGTTGGGATTCGACACGGGATCCAGGCTTTGATAGTAGCCATAGACTCCGGCGCCGATGCCGAGTGGTCCCGGCTGGCCATAGATGCCGTCGTGAATCGGGTTCTCAAGGCTCGTTGACGCCCTGAGGGTGAACGTTAGTTTGTCTGATGCCTTGAACAGCAATGAGCCCCGTACTCCCCAATTGCGGGTCTCCGACATGTCGGGTTCGCCGGGTTGAAGATTCTTGAACCAGCCGGCCGCGCGCTCAAAGGTAAATGCGACGCGTACGGCGACCTTATCCGACAGGGGGGCCTGAACAGCGCCCTGCACTTCTTTGCGGTCATAATTGCCGAGTGTGACATTCAAATAGCCTTCGGTCGTGAAGGCAGGTGAGCGGGTGATCAAGTTCACTGCACCGCCTGTCGCGTTCTTGCCGTACAGCGTTCCCTGCGGACCGCGCAGGACCTCGACGCGCTCCAGATCGTAGAGGGCGACTCCGAGAATGGCGGGATTGCCCTTGTACACCTCGTCGTAGTAGGTCGCCACAGGCCCCGACTGGTTGAGGCTGTAGTCGTTCATGGAAATGCCGCGGATGGCATAGATTGGCTGGCTTGCGGCGATGCCGCCGTTCGCTTGTAGCCCCGGGACAAGTTGGACCAGTTGGTCGGCTCGCGTGATCCGGCTATTGGTGATGGAATCGCGATCGAGGACCGTGATGGCGATCGGCACGTCCTGCAGGCGCTCCGCGCGCTTTTGGGCGGTCACGATGATCTCGCCCAATGCTACTACGTCCGTCGAAGCAGGCGCTGCAGCGTCCGATGTCTGCGCGAAGGCTGTGGGGGAAGTGGCCATGGTGAGCACTACCAATGACGCGTAACCCGTACTCTTCATGTTGAGCATCTCGTCTCCGTTTTCAATGCACACCGCCAACGCAGCAGGCCATTTTCCTGTCGATTGATGGTCACACGATTCTTTGCATGCGGTCTTTGCGCAACTTCAGGCATATTTTGCAGATCGACCGGAGGAGAAGATCATCTATTCGTAAGGGCTCGGAGCGCAGCAGCTTGGCTCTTGTCCGCGGGATCGCCTCGACGCGCCCGCAAGTTTCGCAGCGATCGGCAAAGCCCCTATTTGGTCTGAGCGGCAATCGCGGCGTTTGCCGTGACCTCGATTTCGATCATCAGGCCGGGCAAGAAGAGTTTATTCACCTCAACGGTCGTCGACGCCGGAAAAGGCCCATCCCCATAGATTGCCTTGCGGAGTTCCATCGCGGGCATGAGCGCAGCCATGTCGGTGACGTACATGTTCTCGCGCACGACATGTCCGAAACCAAGTGAAAACTTGGCGAGCGTTTCCCCAATGCGTTGATAGATGAAGCGCATCTGCGCCGGCAGATCGTCGGCATGCACCGGCTCGAATTTTTCGTTCAAGCTGGCCGTTCCCGAGACATAGACGGTATCGCCCACCTTCACGGCCTGGGAATAGCCCAAGGCCTTTTGGGTAGCCTCCCAAGCATAGAAAAGATCGGTTCGCTGGGCCATTTGGTTTTCTCCAGATGACGAATGTCGGATTGATTTTAGCCTCGGAGCGAAGAGCGTCTTTGCCGAGTCGCAATCAGTTTTTGCAAATCGGCCGCAGCAATCGTGGAGGGGGCGAAACATGCTCATTCAGGGCTTGAACAGATGGAAGCGGGCTGACTAAAGGAGTTACGATTACAGAGATGGAACGCAATTCATTCGTTACCGGCGACGGTGTCACCCTCAGTTATGGGACTATCGGCAAAGGGCAGCCGCTTGTCATGATACACGGCTGGTCGCAAACCGCGGCCCAGTTCCGCTATCAGTTCGATGCCTTTGCCGCTCACACCCAAGTTGTCGCCTATGATCAGCGCGGGCATGGCCTTTCCGAACGCCCCGATCATGGTTATCGCGTTCACCGGCTTGCGATGGACCTTCGGGAATTTTTGGTGAGCCTGAATGTGCGCGACGCCATCCTCCTGGGACACTCCATGGGCTGTTCGGTAATTTGGGCCTATCTTGAGCTTTTCGGCGAGAACGGCGTGGCCAAACTCATTTTGGTCGACGAGCCCCCTGCCCTCACCATCAATCCTGCCTGGGGCAATCGGGAAATCGCCGAAGCAGGCGCGCTCTTCAAGGCCGAAGCGGTCGTCGACCTCTGTAACTCGCTGGCCGACGAAGGATCAACCGGAGCGGTCAGCGACGCCCTCATGACAAGCATGCTCACGCCGGGCTGCCCTGCGGAGTTGCGAACTTGGATGATGGAATGCAATCGGGAGATGCCGCGTCCACTGGCCGCCGCCCTGATGCGGCAGCACGCCCCAATCGACTGGCGCGACGTCATTCGCCGAATCCGACTCCCTTCCCTTGTCGTAGGCGCCGAAGCAAGTCTCGCACCGGCGTCTTCGATCCGCTGGATCGCGGAACAGATTCCGGGGGCCATTCTCGAGATCTTCGGAGCGGATGAAGGTGGAAGCCATTTCATGTTCGCGGAGAATCCGGAGAAGTTCAATCGGGTCGTCCTCGATTTCCTGACCTAAACACACACCGCGGCTGTGGATGGGCCGTGGGGTGTATATCGGTTCCGGCGATGTACTAAGAATCGAGCGAGCTAACGCCTTGGCCGGATTAGATCCGACGTGATGGTAGCCACGTCTTTGATGCCGGCTAGCACGAGAGTGCGCTGAAATTCCGCGCGGAGAATTGAAAGTACGTGATCCACGCCCTGCTCTCCCGCCGCAGCCAGCCCGTACAGATAAGGCCGACCAATCGAACATGCTGTCGCACCCAGCGCCAGCGCCTTGACCATGTCCGAGCCTCGCCTGATTCCGCCGTCGCAAATGATCTCGCCTCGGCCATCCAGTGCCTCTGCGTTGGCAGCGATCTGATCGATGGCCGCAGGCGTGCCGTCCAGCTGCCGGCCGCCGTGATTCGAAATCATCACGGCGCTCGCGCCGTATCGTATGGCCCGAACGGAATCTTCAGGCTTCATGATCCCCTTTACCGCCAACGGTCCGCCCCAAGCCGAGGCGAGCCGCCCAAGATCATCCCATCCGATGTATCGATCAAACTGTTCATCGATATATTGAAATAGGGACATGGGACCCTTTGAAAGCTTGTCGATCTTGTGCGCGACGTTCGCAAAGTTGAAACGACGACCACGCAACGCGCCCCATGCCCACGCCGGGTGACGGGCATAGCTCAACACGTTTCTAGGCGTAAGGCGAGGCGGCAGACTGAGGCCATTTACGCGGTCGCGTTCCCGGTTTCCCGCAACAGGAGTGTCGACCGTCAACACCAGGCCGTCATATCCGCTCGCCTTCGCCCTGGCGACGAACTCGTTTGTCAGGCCGCGATCCTTGAATATATAGATTTGGAATAGCTTGGGACCTGCTGTTGCTTGGGCGAGGTCCTCGATGGTGGTCGTGGCCATTGTCGACAGGCAATAGGGGATGCCGTGACGTTCGGCCGCGCGTGCCACGGCTACTTCCGCATCGTCATGAAACATCCGCGTCAGACCCGTGGGGCTGAGTATGAGCGGCCAGGACAGTTTGCAACCAAGGGCTCGGGTGGCGACCTGAATGTCTTTACTGATTCCCAACACGCTGGGTAGTAGGTCATACCCGGAGAATGCGTCGCTGTTGCGACGTTGCGTAATCTCGTCGTCCGCTCCACCGTCTATGTAGTCGAATATAGGTCTTGGAAGGGCCGCAGCGGCGGCTTTCCGTACGTCGGACACGTTATGTGAGTGTTCCAACACCATACTCTTCCCGATCCCCATGCACCTCGGTTGGCATAGAGAAACCGGCAACGGATGTACGGTCAAGGGTCCAGCGGAGATCGTGCACCGTGGCATAGATATGTTGCCACGGTGCACAAATCGAGCCCCCGCCGGAGCCGGGAAACAGCCATACCTATATTAGTGGTTGACTCGACCTCTATTATAGGTTATTTGTTACAAAAGGCTGAATGAGCATCGGGAGAACGAGTCGTGTTGCATGCATCGCCTCTCAGTGACGCCGCACCCGCGCCACCACAATTTCAAGTTTTGGATGTGCTGGACGATGGCTTGACGATCAGGAGCCGGTTTGATCGTGATTTGGCCAAGGATCTAGTATCGTCTGCCGGCTGTAATACGGTGTTTTTACTTGTCGCGACCGCGCATGGAACTTCGTCCCATGTGCTAATCGTTGCACTTCGGGATCAATTGACCTTCCTCTGGAACGAGAAGCTGGATGCCATACTGCTTTGCGAAGCAAGCATTGAATGGATCGAGGGCAATGTAGTTGCGGCCGATCCGGCGCTTTCACCCGGATGCAAGATTGTGACCGGGTCTTTCTACCTGGGTCCTGAAATCGCACGACTCACCACGTCGATACTCGAGTGCCCCATCCCGGGCCGGGTAGGGGCATTTTACCGAGCTGCCAAATTTCGAGAGCTTTTTTGCACGGCCATTCATCACTACTTGACGGGTGAACTCGTCCCGATGGCCAGCGACAACTTATCCGTTGAGGACGCGAGGCGTCTGATTGCCGTCAAGCGCATGATTTCGACTCGCTTCTCCGAGAAGCTCACGCTAAGGTCGATCGGCCGCGCTTGCGGGCTCAATCGAACCAAGCTGGCCAGCGGCTTTCGCGAGCTATTCAAATGCACCATTGCCGAAGCGTTGAGCAAGGAGCGGCTGAAGTGGGCGGCTCTCGAGCTGCGACTGGGGAAAATGTCCGTTGCGCAGATCGCTTATGCTTCCGGGTATCTCAGCCACGCCAGTTTCACACGCGCCTTTTCCAAGCATTATGGAGTCGCTCCCAAGCAGTGGCGCAAGAGGGACGAAAGGTCCGACGTGCCCTCCTTGTCCCTTTGCTGAACGATTGGAGAGACGCGGCGCCGACCAATTGGCTATGCTTGGAAAGAAGATGCCGGGTGCAAATGATTACGTCTGTATTGC